>Ga0208518_100105_pt1 | contig 43771 bp, 58 predicted proteins | sample LakWasM127_HOW14_2_FD_183937 | JGI IMG/M metagenome (GOLD analysis project Ga0208518, IMG submission 183937) | Freshwater sediment methanotrophic microbial communities from Lake Washington under simulated oxygen tension - Sediment Metagenome... | ecosystem: Environmental > Aquatic > Freshwater >...
GGGAGCCTATCTACGAACAAGCTCAGAGCTTAAGGCCGGATCGGCTTCCCCAGAAAATCACTTATCACTATAAACTTTTTTGTGTCACATAATCCTGTGCTTTAGAGATGCATTTAATATACAAGGCCGGAATAAGCTAGTTCGAGCGACAGCAAGAACTGGCGTTTCCGGCGAATTTGGATAGTGTTTGCCGGAAACACCCGTTCTCGCTGTCGCTCGAACCGGCTTATTCCGGCCTACATGGCTGTATCCGCCCAACGAACCGCAATTCATCGAAGAACAACTTTCCGAAAGAATGGCTAAGGCTTTGTTGAGAGTTTAAGTTTTCGTAGGTTGGTGCTGAGGCATGAAGCCCAACATTTGATCCGCTGAATTGTTGGGCTTCGTACCTCAGCGCCAACCTACGCAATATCCGCCATACGAGCTTGGCAAATTTGTTGCCAGGACGGATGCTGTTGCAGGATCGTCAATGCCGATTCCAGCAGCGCAAGGCCTGTTTCGGTCCGATGCCAGGTCGACGCACCGGACGGATGCGGCAGCGGGATCGCTTCGGTGCGATGGCCGCGAAAAGTAACGGGATGAAGCTTGCCGATCACATCGTTCAGTCTTTTAACCGGCATCAATTGACCAATCGCCAATTTACCGACCGGCAGGATCAAATCGGGCTTAAGCAAATCGACTTCCGCTTGCAGCCAAGCCGAGCAGTTATCAATTTCGGCCGGACTCGGCACACGATCGCCGCCCTTCGGATTTTTACCCGGAAAACAGCGGCACACGGCGGCCATGTAGACACGCTGCCGAAAAGCCTCCTCATCAAGCCCGATACGCTCAAACCATTTGAACATCGTTTTACCGGCCGTCCAGGCAAATGGCTTACCGAAACCACCTTCTTTGTCGCCGGGCGCTTGGCCGACCAGTAAAATCTTTGAAAGTACCGGGCTCCCGCTCACCACCGGCCCGATCATCTCGGGGCATCTGCTGCAATTCGACAATGCAGCGCGATGGGCGCGCATCAATTGTTCGCGTATAGGCATCTTAAAAATCAATCTCGATGCCGACCGGGCAATGATCCGATCCGGTAATCTCCGGCAGGATAAAGGCCTGCTTGACATTGCCGGCCAGTGCTTTACTGGTCAACACATAATCGATGCGCCAACCGACATTTCTTGCCCTGGCGCCGCCGCGGAAACTCCACCAGCTGTAGGCGACGGTGTCGGGATGGAAATGCCGGAAAGTATCGACCAGCCCGGCGTCGAGAAAACGGCTGAATCCGTCGATTTCGACTTGGGTGTAGCCGGCCGATTTATTGTAATTCGGTTTCGGACGGGCGATATCGATTTCCTGGTGCGCGACGTTAAAATCGCCGCAAGCGATCAACGGCTTCTTTTTTTGCAGTTGCCGGCAATAGGCCAGAAACTCGACATCCCAAGTTTGGCGGTAATCCAGCCGGGCCAATGCCTCGCCCGAATTCGGGACATAAACGTTGAGCAGGAAAAAATTTTCGAATTCGGCGACGATCACGCGGCCTTCGCGGTCATGCTCGACAATGCCTATGTCGCTGATAACTTGCAGCGGCTCCTTCCGGGATAAGATTGTGACGCCGGAATAACCCTTGCGTTCGGCGCAGTTGGAATAAACCCGGTAGCCGTCAATGCCTTCCAGCGCCTTGTCGATCTGATCGGCCTGGGCCTTGGTTTCCTGCAACAGAATGCAGTCGGCATCGAGCAACGCAAGTGTTTCGGCAAAGCCTTTACTTTGCACCGCGCGAACGCCGTTGACATTCCAGGAGATTATTTTCATGCGGTGGTTCCTTCTGATTTGTTAGAAGCAGAGACTTTAATGGTAAATGTGGGGTTGAGACTTAGAAAGTTTAAGTCATGGAGCTGTAGGGACAACAGGCGCAATTGAATCTGACTATATTTACGAAACCACTCGCTTGGCGATTTCAATGTCTTTACGCAATAAATCATTGACCAATAATTGCAAATTTCCCTGGGTAGTCTGGCATTTTTCATTAAGGTATTGAATAACGTCCTTGTCTAAATAAATGGGCAATTGAATATCTTCAACAGGCACATAAAATTTACCTTGCTCGGCATTAGAAAAATCATATTCATCTTTCATTTTGTAAGCCTCTTCATATAAGTTGCCGCCTCGGTAGCCGTTGCTTGTCTGGCGGAAATAATTCTGACAACGTCATCATATCGAAAGGTATGAACAACTAACAGCGTTTGTTCATTTAAACTTTTGCCCAATAACAGCCAACGCTCTTCCGTTTCCGAATGTTCATCGTCCGGTATGCTTAAAGCAAAAGGGTCGGAAAACACATAAGCGGCATCGGAAAAATCAATGCCGTGCTTATGAATATTCAGCTGGTTTTTGTTTTCATCCCATGTGAATTTCATAGGTGTAGTCTAAATTCGGTTTAAAAGTCAGTGGAAAGGAAAAGATTTATATCTATTCCTGAAAGCAGTCAACGGAAATTAGAAAATTTGCTGCTTGCCGAACAAGTTAATTCGCTTCTTTGCGGTCAATCAAAATTATTTTTAATGCAAGATAACCATTAAATGAACATTCGACCAACTTTCGTATCGAAATGTCTAATCTTTAAATTCAAATCCCAAATAATCCAAATTTTCTTTAAAGCCTAGATGCTTACCGCTGGTATTGTTTATCCACGTTCTGTAACACGCAATTGCAAAGCTATAAATGTTTGCTTTACTAGACAATGGTTCATACACACACGAATAGGCATTGTTACAACCGTTTTGATTGCGAGAAACATTATCCGGGTATATTCTGATGTCATTTTTTGAAATCATAAAAAAGGCCAATCAACTTGCTGCCGGTACCCAAATGAAATCAATAAATTCACAAATTGAATTATTTATATCAGTATTTTTTTCTCTTTCTTGATTCATTTTTTTTACATCACAGTCAAGCGCAATGACAGCGTAAAGAGGCGCATATGTCCCTATGCTCCCTGTTGTTCCTATAATTCGATTTGAATTGTTTTTCGACTTTACGCCATTTTGGTAAGAGTTAGGAACTGTCATTGTGGAGCGTAAATGTTTCGTTGCTGATTCTAGTGTTTTTTTCGTTAACGTTTTTTTGACCTCAATAATTCCACAAACGGATTCAGCACAAACAACCTCTATATCACTAATTCCGAAGTAATGTATGGGCGGTATTCTTGCATCAACTATGATGATGTCGTGTTGAATAAAATTGGTGTTGCTCTGCATTGAATCGGAGGTAGCTATATAGCCGCTACAAATTCTATAGCCTCCAGGTAGATGCTTACTAAGCAAACCTTTAATATAATTTTCGACTATCGCGCCTGAAGATTTTAATTCACCATTAAACCCGTTCTTCCGTTTCTGAAGTAAAAGTGCCGATTGTTGCTGTATGAGCTGTATTTCAGCATCATTGACTTTTTGAATACTGATTAATTTCTCCATAATTACTTACCTTACCAATAATTAGACATTAGATAAACGATATGACTGTCTGCAATTGGCCGAACTGTGTAATTCACAAAAGACAGAGCTCAACCAGCAAACATTACAACATTCAAGTTAGTCAGCCCCGGTCAAAGTCATGGGTCAGTTCCTCCCATTGCACATCTATTAATTCCCCTTTCTTTAGCTGTTAACGTTCATTCTAGCTAATACCGTGTATTAATTCCCGCCCAGTTTAGACGGCACAATACGGCTCACACCTCAACCTCTACACACCGCCAATATTACTCCAATGACCCTCTTGTAATATCCCTCCTCCCTCTTTGTAAGCTTTCCTACAAACCCACGCCAAATAAATCCTAATAATTTCAACGCCATATGAAATGGCACAACGCTTGCTTTAGCTTAAATAAACAAAGCTATTGGTCAAGCCGATGAAATCAACTAAAGACATTGCTGCGCTGCTGGACGAACCTGCCTGTGAGCATAACAAGAAGGAAAAGTCCGGTTGCGCCAAGCCCAAACCCGGCGCTTCGGCGGGCGGCTGCGCGTTTGACGGGGCGCAGATCGCGCTGCTGCCGATTGCCGATGTCGCGCATATCGTCCACGGGCCGATTGCCTGTGCGGGCAGTTCCTGGGACAACCGTGGCACTCGGTCTTCCGGGGCGGATTTATACCGCATCGGCATGACCACCGATTTGACCGAGCAGGACATTGTGATGGGACGCTCGGAAAAACGCTTGTTCCATGCGATCAAGCAGGCGATTGACAGCTATCATCCGCCCGCCGTGTTTATTTATAACACCTGCGTTCCGGCCTTGGTCGGCGATGACATTAATGCGGTGTGCAAGTCCGCCCAGGAACGCTGGGGCGTTCCGGTGGTGCCGATTGACAGTGCCGGATTTTACGGCACCAAGAATCTGGGCAACCGCATTGCCGGCGACGCGATGGTCAATCATGTGATCGGCACCCGCGATCCCGATCCCTTGCCGTTAACCGTTCAACGCGCGGAAATAAAGATCCATGACGTTAACCTGATCGGCGAATACAACATCGCCGGTGAGTTCTGGCATGTGTTGCCGCTGTTTGATGAACTGGGTCTGCGCATCTTATGCACACTGTCCGGCGATGCGCGGTTCCGCGAAGTGCAAACCATGCACAAAGCCGAAGTCAATATGATGGTTTGCTCGAAAGCGATGGTCAACGTCGCTCGTAAATTACAACAAAAGTACGGCACGCCGTGGTTTGAAGGCAGTTACTACGGCATTACCGACACCAGCCAATCGTTAAGAGATTTCGCCAAAGTGCTTAACGATGCTGACTTAACCGAACGCACCGAGGCGCTGATATTGCGCGAAGAAACCCGGATCAGGAAAGAACTGGAGCCATGGAAAGCGCGCCTGAAAGGCAAACGGGTGTTACTGTTTACCGGCGGCGTAAAAAGCTGGTCGGTGATTTCCGCGTTGCAGGATTTGGGCATGGTGGTCGTTGCGACCGGCACCAAAAAATCCACCGAAGAAGACAAGGCCAGAATCCGCGAGCTGATGGGCGAAGATACGGTGATGATCGACGACGGCAGCCCAAGAGCATTGCTGAAAATCGTCCATGACTACAAGGCCGACATCCTGATCGCCGGCGGCCGCAACATGTACACCGCATTAAAAGCCAAGGTTCCGTTTTTGGATATTAACCAGGAACGCGAATTCGGTTACGAAGGATACCAAGGCATGCTGGAACTGGTGCGCCAACTGGCATTAACGATTGAAAGCCCGGTATGGGAGGCGGTTAGAGCGCCTGCGCCGTGGAAAAAATCCCCCCTGCCCCCCTTTGCCAAAGGGGGGGATGCGATCGAAGAGGTGAGTAATGGCTGACATCCTGAAAAGAAATAAAGCATTATCGGTCAATCCGCTGAAAGCCAGCCAGCCGATAGGCGGTTCGCTGGCAACGCTGGGTTTTAACCGAGCCATGCCGATGTTGCACGGCTCGCAAGGTTGCACCGCTTTCGCCAAAGTGTTTTTTGTACGCCACTTCCGGGAACCTATTCCGTTGCAAAGCACGGCGATGGATCAAGGCAGTTCGGTGATGGGCGCGGACGAAAATGTGCGCGAGGGCATTCTTACCATTGCCGAAAAGTCCCGACCTGCCCTGATTACTATTTTGACTACCGGTTTGGCAGAAACACAAGGCGCCGATGTACACCGGAATGTCAGGGAATTCAGGGAAGCTAATCCGGAATTTGCCGATGTCGCCGTCGTCGCGGTCAATACCCCGGATTTTACCGGCAGCGTCGAAACCGGTTTTGCGGCGACTCTGACCGAAATTATTCGTGCTTTAGTGCCGGATGCCAAGGACGCGGGAACCTATCCCGGCAAACGCAAGCGTCAGGTCAATGTCCTGGTCAATTACATGCTAACCCCCGGCGATCTGGAAGCACTTCGGGATATTTTCGAGCAATTCCAGCTCAGGCCGGTTTTCGTACCGGATATTTCCGATTCGCTGGATGGCTGTTTGACCGATGAAGATTTCAGCCCGGTCACTATCGGCGGCACCCTGATATCTGAAATGGCGACGCTCGGCGATGCGCTGGCGACGGTGGTTATCGGCCCGTCGCTAACCAAAGCGGCGGAATTGCTGGAACAAAAAACCGGCGTGCCGACCTATGCCCTCGACCATCTTTACGGCTTGAAAGCCAATGATGCATTGATTTCCGCATTGGCTGAAATCAGCGGTCACGATGTGCCTGAGCGCATTGAGCGGCAGCGCTCGCAGTTACAGGACGCCATGCTTGACACGCATTTTATGCTCGGCCAATTGCGTATCGCCATTGCCGCCGATGCGGATTTACTGAATGCGTTTGTCGATCAGGTTCAGGAAATGGGCGCGGAAGTCGTTGCCGCGGTCACCTCCTGCAACGTGCCGCTGTTGGCGCGAATCCCCGTCGCCAGCATCAAAATCGGTGACCTTGAAGATATGGAACTGATCGGCAAGGCCAACAAGGTGCAACTGGTTATCGGCAACTCCCATGCGGTCGATACCGCCGAACGGCTGGGCACGCCTATTTTGAGAGCCGGGTTCCCGTTGTACGACATTATCGGCGGCTACCAAAAAACCTGGATCGGTTATCGCGGCTCCCGGCAAACGCTGTTCGATCTGGCCAACCTGGTCATCAATTTTTCGCATGAAGAAATTCCGATTTACCGCTCGGTGTACGCCCAAAAACCCGCCAGCGAACTAACAGACTACCCGCTGTCATGTCATTAACAAGACGCATGCACATAGTGCAAAGCACTGATGAGAGGAAGTTTATGGAAACCGCATTAAAAATAGCGTTTGCCACGACCGATATGGAAACGGTAAACCAACATTTCGGCTCGGCCAAATCCTTCGCGATTTATGCGGTGGATATGGACGACGCGCAATTGCTGGAAGCCGCCCAATTCGGCGAACTCAGCCAGGACGGCAACGAAGATAAGCTGTCGGTCAAGATCGAATTACTGGATGGCTGTGCGGCTGTGTATTGCCAAGCCATCGGCGGCTCGGCCATTAACCAGCTGATCACCAAAAACATACAGCCGGTCAAGGTGCATGAAGGCGGCAAGATTAAAGACCTGATCGTTGACCTGCAAAATGAGATGAAAGCCGGGCCGTCCAGTTGGTTGGCAAAGGCGATTAATCAGCATAAGTCGCCCGACCCTCAGCGCTTTAATCAAATGGAAGATGAAGGCTGGGATGAGTGATATTTCATCAACGCCGGACGGGGCATGTTGCCCCGTCCGAAACGTTTAGCGTAACCACTTTGCTTTGGTATATAGCGGAAACATTAGGAACGGGGTTGCAAACCCCGTCCCGCCTAGGGGCAGCATATAGAAATGCATGTTGCTCAACGCCGGACGGGGCATGTTGCCCCGTCCAAAACGTTTAGCGTAACCACTTTGCTTTGGTATATAGCGGAAACGTTAGGAACGGGGTTGCAAACCCCGTCCCGCCTAGGGGCAGCATATAGAAATGCATGTTGCTTAAACACGGGACTCGGCGCGTCCGACACCGCATTCCCACGCAGCGCGTGGGAACGAGAATAAATTTATCACTTAACGGAGAAATAAACATGGCCATTGCTGCATTAGTCGTACAAGAAGACGATACCAATCTAGGTTCCGACATCGTCAAAGACATGATCAAACAATTACGCGCGATTGATACTTACGATACCTATGAAGGTTGGTCGGAAGCAAAAATCATCGACCCTATCGTGCTGACCAAAGAACGCAAAAAGAACATCCCGGTGATCGGCGACCCCGATGAAATCACCATTGCCCGCTTAAAAGCCTATTACAACTCATTGGCGACGCTGATTGAGAAAAAAACCGGCCTGATGGCTGCACCGATGGTTCATATCAGCCACGAAGGCTTCGGTCGCGCATTAATCATGGTCGGCAAGCTCATTGTGGTCGATAAAATCTTGCGCGACACCCATCGTTTCGGTTTCTCAAGCCTGGAAGACCTGCGCGAAAAAAGCGACCAAACCATCGAAAAAGCGCTGGGCTTAATCGAAAAATACAATTCAGCTGCCACTGACTGAGGAGGTACCGCATGTCTGAAGAATTGAAAAAACTGGAAAAAGAAGTCAAAAAGACCAAACGCTTGGCTAATGAGCAAGCGATGGTATTGCATGACCTCATTGAAGACAGCTTGCCCGAAGGGTACGGTGATCTGCCGGGTATCGCCCAAGCGACTTACGATGCCTGCAAAGCCTGGGATGAAGCCAACCAAAAATTGACTGCCGCTCAAAGCGATGCGGCCTGAGCAGGAGAATAGCCATGTCTGATTTTGTAACCGGCGTTACCTTTGGCGGCACGGAGTGGACGCCCGCTTACGTCACCGACATCAATCAAAAGACCTGCATCGGTTGCGGCCGCTGCTTTAAAGTCTGCCCGCGCGATGTGTTCGATTTGGTGGAAAAAGCCGAAGCGCTTGATCCGGATGACTTTGATGATGATTACGGTGATTTTGAAGACGATGACGACAACAGCATGGTCATGAGTTTAAAGAACAAACTCGATTGCATCGGCTGCGAAGCGTGCTCCAAAGTGTGCCCGAAAAGCTGTTTTACCCACGAACATAAACAAGCTGCGTAAAGGCTCAGCTATCAATCGCAATGGAACGCTGATGCCAACAGTAGGCGCCTCTAGGCGACGCGGATGAATATGATGAACACCGATAAAATCTTATTTAATCATAATTATCAGCGTCATCTGCGTTCCATTTTCTAACCGCTGAATAATTACGCCGTTTAATTTTTTAAAGGATCCCGATCATGCCCAGACCCGAAAAACACGTATTCGTATGCACCCAAAACCGTCCGCAGGGACACCCTCGCGGTTCCTGCGCCAGCAGCGGTTGCGCCGAAATCATGAATGAATTCATGAACGAAATTCAAGCCCGCAACCTGTTTGAAAAAATCGCCCTGACCAACACCGGCTGCATGGGGCCTTGCATGATGGGTCCCAGCGTTCTGGTTTACCCTGAAGGGATTATGTACGGCAAGCTGAAAAAAGATGACGTAAAAACCATCATCGAACAGCATCTGCTCGGCGGCGAGCCGGTTGCCAATTTGATGGTTCCAGCCGAGATCTGGTAATGGCTTCAGTTGCGTTTGTAGAGGAGCGGGTGATGTTCAGCCCGAACATGCCCGCCGAAGTTAATAGTCTGCTGCAAGCGGCTGTGGCCGCAAGCTCGGTTGATCAAAGCCGCGCGGAAAACCTGTTTTTACAAGCGCAAACGCTGGATAGCCATTGTTTGCAAACCTATTTTGCGCTGTATAAGTTTTATTTTTATCAAAAACGTCTCGTTGATGCGGAACGGGTTGTTTTGGCAGGTCTTGAGGAATCGGCAGAACAAGGCGGCTTTCCCAACGATTATCGCCAGCTGGCTCAAAGCCAGCCAAAATGGAACTTGTATGCCAATGACAGCACCTTGTTTTATTTGTATACACTGAAGGCCTTAGCATTTATCAAGCTCAGGCAAGGTTTTACCACTGACGCGCAGCTTGTTTTGTCGCACCTGCAACAACTGGACCCCAAAGACCTTTCGGGCGCGTCGGTCATTATGGATTTAGCCGCGGGGATTACCGAGTCATGAATTTATCCGAACACATCGCTATAAACCGTCAACTGGCTGAATGCGTTTGTCAGCGACTGACTGAAGAAATCAACGAACTAGGTTTTACCGAAGCGGACATTCGTCACTATCCGCGCTACGATGATGCCGATTTTGTACTGATCAAAGATCCTTATGCCGGAGCGGATAACCTAGCCTGCTATTGGTACGATGAGCCTAAAAAACAGCGCATCGGCAGGCTTCAGTTCAATAGCGACGGCACCTTTTACGCAGAGTACGATGTCGTCAAGCCGCATCCGACCAAGACCCGTCGCTTTGTCGAGGGTGTCACCGCTTGGGGCAAAGCCGAACAGATTAAATCCGAAGCCAAGTTGTTGGAAATGCCCGAATAGCCGCTATGGAAAATCCGGCGCGAATTTATGAGCTGTTGCTGGATTATGCCGGTAGCGATACGCAAGTTACCGCATTAAGCATCGGTCCGGTTTGGACGGTTTGTAAAGCCCAGCATACCGGCTTGGCAATGAGTCCCGGCATTCCCACCCGCACCTTATCGTGGCCGGGTACCTTGGCCGGTAGAACATTGGCGGAATTGGCCGGATGGATTACCGATTGGGAACCTTACAAGGCGACGGTTGCCATGGCGGCTATTAATTGCAGCTTAAACCGCTATGAACTGCCGTCAGGCATAACCCTGTTGCCAGCTCCCGACAGCGCCAATCTGGCTGTTTTCGATCATTTCCTGCCCCGGCTGCAAGGCAAAAAAGTCGTTGTTGTCGGCCGTTATCCGGGCATTGAACGCTATGCCGACCAGATCAATCTCAGCATCCTCGAACGGCAGCCCATGCAGGGCGATTATCCCGATCCCGCCTGCGAATTTTTATTGCCCGACGCCGACTGGGTATTTTTAACGGCCAGCTCCATTACCAATAAAACCTTCCCGCGCCTGGCCGAGCTTGCTCAACACGCCACCACCGTATTGATGGGCCCGACCGTGCCGTGGTTGCCCGAACTACACGAATTCGCTATCGATTATCTGGCCGGCGTTGAAGTGATCGATCCGGTAAAACTGTATCAAACTGCGGCGGAAGGCGGCGGGGTGCGCATTTTTGACGACGCAGTGCGTTACCGGGTTGTCGATTTAACGCCCGGTAACAGCATGATGTGGCTGAAGAGCCAGATCGCTCAGGACTATACGAACAGACAGCTACTAACTCTGGCGATGGAGCGATGGTACAGCACCGGCAACAAAGGCCGTTTTCCTGAGTTTAACCGACTCAATCAAGTCACCGCCAAACTTTCGCGTATGGATAGCAGTTATAAACGGCTGTGGGATGTCCATAGCAACGCGCTTCCAAATCAAATTAACGAAAGCTGAAAAATTTTTCACCACGAAGACACGAACGGCTGCATGGACAGATTTTTGCTCCATGCAAAATCTGCATTCCCCACGTCCTTGTGGGTTACGCAGGAGGTAGAGCACCAACAGTAGGCGCTTTAGGCGATGCAGGGCAGAAAAATGCTCCTGCATTTCCTGCATTCATTACATCCATGTAACTTAGCAATGCCGAGAGCACGAAGTTTTTCTCGTTCCCACGCAGCGCGTGGAAACGAGATAACGAAGTAACGATTTTAGTGGGCGCTAGTTCCCAAGCTCCGGCTTGGGAATTCCGTGTGGGAAGCTCCAGCTTCCCGCTTCCCGTCTCGCGAAGCTGCGACTGCATGAATGCAGGAGCAGTTGCCGAGAGCATCACCTTCCGGGCTCCCAATCCGGAAATTAGGGGCCTGCGCAATATTTTGTTCTTTAAGCCTTCGTGCTCTTCGTGTCTTCGTGGTGAAATCTCTTAACATCAATTAATAAAATGTAAGCTTTCCGACAATTTCTTACAAAATCAATTGGCGTTGTTGAATTAAATATCAATAACCACTCCGATTAAACGGCTAAAAAACGCCCATCCATCTGTTTTAAAAGAAAAACAAAGCAACACTCCAACATGGCATAAACCCTGCTTTATCAAGGTTAATACTAAAATTTACACCTTACCCATCCGGAGAAAAAACAATGCTACTAGAAACCTATCAAGATAAAGGCTTATTAACTGTCACTTTGGTCAACGGTCAAACCGGCACTGCGGGTGTTTATGCTTATCGCGGCGACCTGGTTTTAAAAGAAGGATCGCTACGCGAAGGTTCAACAACCGACCGCAGACCGCCCGAGGCTCTGTTGATTCATTCAGCCTTGATCGTTGAAAACGACAAGATCAAATTTATCAACGGCCTGTTGCCTACGCTCGATTTGTTACCCGTTCTTGTCGAAAAATATAAAGCCGATCTTGCCGAAGACGGCATCGCTTTAATCTATGTAGAAAATATCGGTAAAGGCTTGCAGGTTGAACTGGAGGGCGTTACCTATAAATTAATGCCTTTCAAGGAAGGCTTGGTCTGGAATGAATTGCTCGAAGAATTATATATTGAGAAAAGCGAGCTGAAGGGTCAATCCGCTGAAGATAAGGTCGCCATCGCTTACGCGGCAGCCAAATCGTACAACCCGAAAACGCCGCTCGTTTCATTTGCCGAAGCCGAAGACAACACTATCGAAGTGATTAAAGACGCGGCAGTAGGCGCAATTTAAGATTGTGATTATTGCCCTTCTTAACCCCCTGCTTAAAAGATAATATTCCGCTTTTCACTGATACTGACAACACTGCCGGGATTTAAACGCCCGTCAGTGTTGTACAGCCACCCCGCTTCATTATTCAACGCATTGATAGAGAGATCCTATGAAACTTCAGATTGAGCGCAAGTATGTCGAAGCCATGGTCAGTGAGTTTCCGGGGCTGGCGGCATTGAATGATCAATTGCGTTTCGGCAATAAAGCCGAGGTGTCATTCAAGCAACTGTCCAACACCGAGCTGAGTTTTTTGCAGTCGCTTTACAAAAATGCCGGGACTGAAATGCAAGGCCATGTTGCGTTGCTTTCAACGCTGCAAAAAGCGATGAACGACGATACCGTCAAGTTTGAAGAACACGACCTGGAACTGCTGCTGCCCGCAATTGCCCGTTATCTTATCAATGACGCGATACGCGGTTGGTTATTCCAGACCAACGTTGCCGGAAAACCCATGGCCTACGTGGTCACCCGGCTGGACTTTACGCCTTCGGGCGAGGAAGAAACCGGACGGGTCACGCTTGAACTCAAAGCCAATGCCAAAGGCAAAGTCGCGACCTCAACCCTTACCATCCGCGCCCGGGACATTGCCGATAAAACGGTCACCGAAATTTTCGTCGCCAAAGGTTTTCTTAAAGAAACGCCCGAGCTTATCGCCACTTATGACGATGCCGCCGGACGTTATTTCGAATGGTGCGGCCAGTCCGGCACACAGTTTTTAGGCAAAGGCACCGGCTTTTACGCCGAAGATCCGACCGCTTCGCATCGCAGCACCGATTGGGCGCGCAAGGATGTGGTGGTTTTGTCTACCGAAGGCGGAACCGCGCGTCTGGTGAATGATGAAAGCATCCTCAGCGAACGCGCCTTATCGGTGGATGCCAAAGGCGACATTCTTGCCAAGTATTTACGCAAAGCCGCCAAAAGCAATCGCTATGACCTCAAGATCGAAAATGAAGTTGAAGCATCGGAAAAAGAAATCCCCAAAGGCCTGTTTACCGAACTACCGGTACATTGCTACCTGCTGATGTTTCATCTGGAACTGCATCATCATTTATGGGTGCATGTGAATGACATCAAGCCTTATCGCTATCAACCGGAATTAAAACAAAAGCTGATTCTTCGCGAAGAACAGATTGATCTGATCGATATTCTTACCGCCGAAATGGATGTCCTGATGGATGACATTATCGAAGGCAAGTCGGGCGGCACCACGGTATTGTGCGCAGGACCTGCCGGAGTGGGTAAAACCTTGACTGCCGAAGTCTATTCAGAAATCATCAAACGCCCGTTGTACCGTGTGCATTCCGGGCAATTGGGACTCAACGTCGGCGAGATGGAAAAAGCCTTAAAAGACGTGCTAACCCGCGCTCAGCGCTGGGGCGCGGTGATGCTGATCGACGAGGCGGATGTTTACATCAAGCGGCGCGACAATAATATCGCGATGAATGCGGTCGTCGGGGTATTTCTACGGGTGCTTGAATATTTCAACGGCTTGCTGTTTTTGACCACCAATCGTGTGGATGACATTGATGAAGCCATTGTTTCCCGCTGTATCGCGTTGATTAAGTATTATCCGCCGGACAGCGATGCGCGCCGCCGAATCTGGCAGGTCATGATCGAGCAATTCGAGTTGGATGTTGATGCTGATTTAATTAATCAATTAGTGGATAGTTTCCCGGAAGCGACAGGCCGCGACATCAAAGGGCTTTCCAAACTGGTCGCCAAGTTTTGCCAGCACAAAAAAGTAACGCCTACCTTGAATGTATTCAAGCGCTGCTCGATATTCCGGGGCATGGATCTGGAAAAGTCCGCAGAAAATGCACTAAATCAGGGCAGTTAACCAACACAAATAGCTGCGTTTGGTGCAAATGTTATAGTGGTTATTACTAAAATAGACCCAACCAATTGAAATAGAAGAGAATTAAATATTGGCACTATTACTGCATATATAATTTACATAGTTTGTTTCGTTTGCATAGCCTTTCCTGAGCGTTGTACCTTCCGCGCCCTATTTTCTCGACTAGGGCGCTTTTTTTTGCCTGAAATATCTCGCCAACCCCAGAAAGCGCGCACTGTTCAAGATTATGGCAACTAATTTGCTAGAGTAATTTGTATAGCATCTATATAGCCCTTAACGCTAACAAATAGAGCCACTAACGACATTTAATAGTAACAAAATCTATTTTATTGTTAGTTTTACTACAACCTTCGCATCCTGTTGAGGAATGACCTTCCGAGTCATTAAACTGCCATGAAATACAAAACAATCTCCATTGCCGATTCCGAACAACTGATTAAAGAGTCCAAGCCTATGATCCTGGACTGTAGGGACATGAAAGATTACAGGGCGGGACATTTGGAAGACGCTCTGCACGTTCATGAGGGCTTAAAAGATTCATTGGTTAAACGCGGCGATAAGCAGCGCAGCCTGTTGATTTATTGCTATTACGGCCATGCCAGCGAGCACCTTGCCGAATTTTTCAGCGATTTCGGCTTCAAGGATGTCTACAGTCTGGAAGGCGGTTATTCCGGCTGGAAAGAAAAACATCAGGAAGCGTGATGAAGCCTGAAATACGGGATTGGTTGCAAAACAACTATTTCTCTGTAGCCCGGCCGGTTTTAAAGAACAGTGACAACATTTATCCGTTGATATTGGCAAGCCAGCAAGGCCGTAGCGATGTCGTCCGTTTTTTGATCGAACAGCATGCAGCGCCGGACGTTATCGATCAATACGGCAATAACGCATTGTGGGCGGCGTGTTATGCCGATAACAGCGACTGTATCGATGCCCTGATTCATGCAGGCGTCGATATTAATCATCAAAATTCCGCTTCCGGCGCTACCGCCTTGATTTTTGCGGCATCCAGCGGCAGGGAAAAAGTTGTCGAACAACTGTTGGCGGCCGGCGCCGATCCAGACCTTAAATCGCACGACGATTTCACTGCGTTGGATTTAGCCTCCACCCGAAAAATACTCAAATTATTATCCAAGCTTGTTAAATCAGGAGATTAAAATGGAAGCATTGCCCCGTGAACTAGCCTTACGCATTGCCTTAGCCTCACGCATCCTGCCCGGTATCGACGTACCCAGGCTGCTGGAAATATTACACGAGCGGGTCGGCTCGCCTTTGGATGATGAAAAATTAAAATCCATCACCGTCACCAATCTTAAAACCGGTTTAGGCAGCCTGGACGGCGAAGAGGACGGCGAGGACATCGGCATCGGTCTTGCCAATATCAAGCTGGCGGTGCGTTACCTGTGGGGCGATGAGGCGGAAGATGAAGACCTGCCGGAAATATTGCCTTATAAAGACGGCGATATGCCCGATTCTATCCGCGTCGCCATCGGTTCAAACAGCGGCGCGTTGATTAACGGACATTTCGGTTCCTGCATCCGTTTTCTGGTTTATCAGTTATCGCAGGATAATTACAAACTGGTTGATATACGCTCGACTATCGAAGCCGACAGCAGCGATGACCGAAACCTGTTTCGCGCCAATTTGATCAAAGACTGTCATGTCATGTTCGTGCAATCCATCGGCGGCCCGGCAGCGGCTAAAGTGATACGCGCCGATATTTACCCGATCAAAATCCCGGATGTCACCGAAGCGGTCGATCAATTGAAAGAATTCCAGAAAGTCTTCGATGCGCCGCCGCCGTGGTTTGCCAAAGCCCTGGGACGTTCGGCTGAAGAGCGGGTCAGGTTTACGCATGATGAGATTTGTTAAGACGCACTGAACTCAAGTAGGGCGGACCAAAAACCGCCCTACCCGCTCCTCTATCCCTCCAATCCATCATGGAGGGCCGCTATGTAATTCGCTTAGGCCCTTAAACATGACAGATTGGACTTTAGACCGGGAGGCGCAACTCGCCTATTCCTACGAACGTTTCGCGCAAGCCAAGATTTTTGTGTTTCGTAAATGGTGCGAGCAGGCTGCCGAACGGCATGTGCTTCCTCCAGCCGATCTTTCCGGATCGTGCAAATACGGCAGCCTGTTCATGAATCAGGTGTTCGGCGGCTCGATCTGCGGCCACTATCAGCATCAATACAATATCATCGGCGGGCGCATAGTCGATCTCAGCCACGATGCCATCGATGTCGGCAGCATCAAAAACCCCTACCTTCATGAACCCGATTTCTTCGCTATCCCGGAAAAACAGGCCTCGCTAAATAACTGCCTGCCGCGCGTCAAACACTGGGTCGCCCAATTTTTAAAGGAGATCGAAAGTGCCGAAAATAAGTAGCCTATTACCGGATTCAAAGATGACTGTTGACCCAACGCACAATATCCGCGGCGCTCATCGCGCCTGACATGCGGGCTATTTCGCGACCGGCTTTGAATATCACCAGCGTAGGAATGCTGCGAATATTAAGTTGCGCGGCAATATCCTGTTCCTGCTCGGTATTGAGTTTGGCCAAACGCACCTTGGGTTCAAGTGCAGCCGCCGCTTGGGCATAGGCTGGAGTCATCATCTTGCACGGCCCGCACCAGGACGCCCAGAAATCGACCACCACAGGAATATCATTACGGGCAATGTGCTGTTGAAAATTACGGCCGGTTAATTCCAAAGGATGCCCGGTAAACAACGCCTCTTTGCATTGACCGCAACGGGGATGTTGGCTCAAGCGCTCGGACGCTATGCGATTTACCGCATGGCAATGGGGGCAAACAATGTGCAAAGTAGTCATGGGATGGCCTTGTTGTTGAGTTTGGTTATTGACGATATGAGGCCGTCAGCTCTAAAACTCAACTTTATAAAGCCATTACCCGCCAAACCCTGCCAAAAACCGGCTGAATTCATCAACCAACTGTGGCATCGCACTGAGCATCCGGTGATCGGTATCGTATAAATTCAAACGGACGCGATACTTTCGGCAAAACCGAAAGGCATTTTCCGGCGGGACAATATCATCCTGCCAGCCGTGGAATACCCGAATATCTTCAGCCGTCGGTGTAAACTCGGTTTGCCGGTAGCCGGACAGATAGAACGCGGGCGCCAACAGGAAAAGCCCCTTGGGTTTAATCGATTCCGAGGCTGCGGTCGCAACATACGCGCCCATGCTGGAGCCGATTAATACGACTTCATCGTAGCTGGATAAAGCCATCGCCAGCAGTTGCTCGACCCGCTTATCAGGATCCGAATGTTCTTGGTAATCCGGACTTTCAAACGCATAGCCGTAGCTTTTGGCAACCTCGGCAAATTGGATGGTCTTCTCGCCCCAAGGTATGCTGTCTTTGCCGTGATTGTAAATAACTACTTTTTTCATATCGGTAACCGCCAAGATTAATTGATTGTTCGCGAATGGTATTACAATCAAGCATCCTTGTTACGGAATTCTATAGCCCATGCCGACCAAAACAACCTTCAAACCCGCGTGGTGGTTATGCAACAGCCATTTACAGACGCTTTATCCGGCCTTATTAAGAACAACGCCTAATCCGCCCGATTATCGCCGCGAAAGATTAACGACTCCCGATCACGATTTTATCGACATCGATTATTGCGGAACCGGCAACCAGCCACTGATTATGCTGATCCACGGCTTAACCGGCAGCTCGCAATCGGGCTATATCAAAGGCTTGCAAAGCGTCTTGCTCAAACAAGGCTTTCGCAGTGCCGCGCTTAATTTCCGCGGCTGTAGCGGCGCATCCAATAACAAAGCGCGCTGTTACCATTCGGGCGAAACGGAAGATATTGATTTTCTGTATCAAACTTTGCGCCAACGCGAACCCGAAACGCCTTTAGGCGTGGTAGGTTTTTCATTAGGCGGCAATGTGGTTTTAAAGTGGCTGGGCGAACAAGGCGACCGGTTAAATCTGTTTGCCGCGGTCGCGGTTTCGGTGCCGTTGCTGTTGGGAATTTGCGCGACAAAACTGGATAACGGTTTTTCAACCTTCTATCGCTTCAATTTACTGAGAGAGTTAAAAGCCTATATGCACGTCAAACTGCTGCATCTTGAAAACACAGGTCAAGCTCAAGAAGCCAGTAAGATCAAGGAACTGGGCGATTTATCGGCAATCAACTCGTTCTGGCAATACGACGATCGGGTCGTGGCCAAATTGCATGGCTTTGACGATGTACACGACTATTACCGGCGCTCCAGTTCCAGGCAATATCTCAAATCGATCTCGGTGCCCACGTTAGTGATCCAGGCCGTTGACGATCCGTTTATGACTCAAGAAGTGCTGCCCAACCCGAATGAAATATCGTCCTGCGTACAATTGGAATTGACCCAACACGGCGGTCATGTCGGCTTCATCTCAGGATTAATCCCCTTTAAACCGGAGTATTGGCTGGAACAACGGATACCGGAATTTTTGATGAAATACAGCGTTACGAATGTAATGACTAAAGCGTAATACCCGCTAATACCGATACGGCCTTAAAAATGAAAATGGCCGCAGATTTCGCTGCGGCCATTCAGGGAAAGCAAGATCATTTATGCCGCGTATTGACAGACTCATACGCATTTTTTTTACACGACATAAAGCCGACCTTAGTCGAAGATTAACGCAACAGATCCAGCGCCTTTTCAGCGGCTTTTGCCTTAACTTTGCTCTTGACTGCCTTAGTGGATTTGGGCGCACTTTCAACCTTTTCTTTACCGGCTTTTAATACCTCAACGGCTTTTTTTGTCTCTTCCGGCGTTGCTTGGTCGACCTTTTTCTCAACTGATTCCTTCAGTGTTTCTTTCAATTGATCTTTAACTGCATCAGGCGCGTTTTCTACGCCTTTTTTTAAATTTTTGGCATTTTCCAGCGTTTGGTTGGCAGACTCGGCCTTTTTAACAGCGTCCGGCGCTACGACTGTAGCGGTATCTTTAGCCGCTTGTTTTGCCACACCTTCGAGCAAACCCTGCTCGGCAAACACTGAGCTGGAAACCAATAAAAATGAACCGAATAAAATCGCTTTGTTTCGCATGTGAGCATCCTTCAATGAATTGTGATTTGAGGCTAAAGAATACTACAGCGAATCTGAACCGGTCATTAACAAAATAATTGGTTTAATCCTTGTTCGATGCTGAACCGTTCAGCGGGTTACGCTTTCCTCTCGTTCCGGCAAGAATCCGCCCGCCTGCATAGTCCACAAACGATAATAAACACCTTGCTGCGCCAAGAGCTGATCATGTCCGCCGTCTTCTACGATGCGTCCTTGATCGAATACCAGAATCCGGTCCAAATGCGCAATCGTAGACAAACGGTGCGCAATGGCAATGACTGTCTTGCGGCCCATCGCGCGGTCGAGGTTTTCCTGAATGGTAAGCTCGGTGACCGAATCCAGACTGGACGTGGCTTCATCCAGAATCAGAATCGGCGCGTCTTTCAACATCACCCGTGCAATCGCAATGCGCTGACGCTGGCCGCCGGATAATTTCACCCCGCGCTCGCCGACCAGGGAATCGTAACCCTCAGGCATCGCCTTGATAAACTCATCGGCATGCGCCATGCGCGCCGCCGCTTCAATAGCCGCATCGTCCGCCGCCAAGCGACCGTAACCGATATTTTCTTTCAGGCTGCGATGAAACAAACTGGGATCTTGCGGGATCAAACTCACCTGCTCATGCAGCGAATCCAGCAAAACCTGCTGAATATCCACGCCGTCAATCAGGATCCGGCCGCTTTGCAGCTGATAGTTGCGCAACATCAGGCTGACGAAAGTCGATTTTCCGGAACCGGAAAAGCCGACCAGCCCGACCCGCTGCCCCGGCTCGATGACGACATTCAAGCCGTCGAACACCGGCTGACCCGGCTCATAACCGAAACACACATTACGAAATTCAATCCGACCCTGGCTGATTTCCAGCGGCAACGCACCCGGCACATCGACAATTTCATGCGGCTGAACGATAGTTTCCACACCGTTTGCGACATTGCCCACATATTCGAAAAACTCCAAAAAGCGCCGGGTCAGATTGCGCGCATCGCTGATAATCAGTAAGGCCAGCCCGATGCTCATGGTGAAGTCGCCGACGCCGATCAAACCGCTGTCCCACAACGTCAACGCATAGTACACCGTGCCGACTTTGAGCAGGGCGGCGGCAGTAAACTGGAACCAGCGCACCCGTTCCATATACCAAAAAGTGCGACGCCCGGCCTGGACTTCCGTTTCCAAAAAACCGTCCAGAAACTCCCGCTCAAAATGCAGGCGTGCAAACAACTTGGCATTCAGGATGTTGGTTACCGCATCGACAATCTTGCCGTTTACCAGACTGCGAGTCGCCGCGTAACCCTGCGCATAAGGCTGACAGCGCGTCGCCAGCCAATACGAAAGGCTTACATACGCGAACACCCAGCCCGCGACCAACAGGCCCAAGCCTTGATGCACGTTGAATAGCAGCGCGATGGAAACCGCAAAAGTGACCAGAATGGGCCAGAAATCGCACAGCACCGACCATGTCGTGTGATTGACGCTCATCGCCGTTTCGCTGATGCGATGGGCCAACGCGCCCGCAAAATGACTGCCGAAATAACGCGGCGCATGATATTGCAGATAGGCGTACAAGGCTTTTGTAGTGCGCTGGCGCAAGCGCGGCCCCATGATAATCAACACCGCGCCGCTCCCCCGGCTAAACAGGATTTCCGCCACATTCAAACCCGCCAACAGCAACAACGGCCCGCGTAGACTCTCCAGCACCGTCGCGCCTGACAAATGGGTCACGCCGTCCATAATGGCTTTAATCGCATAAGGCACCAGAATACTGCATGCCGCCTGCCCGGTTTCCAAAAGCATCATCAGGAAAATCCAACCGCGAAAACCGGCTAAGCAGTACACAATAAACTTAACGATACCGGTGGGCAAAGGCGGGGCGTCTGCGGCTCGTTGAAAGGGCGCGTTGTTAGGCATGGCTCAAGAAATATCGGGGAAAGAGCCGACATTATAATGGAAAGTGCGGCCATGCAGGCTTTCCGGCATCGCGTTAAGTCATTGAGATAATGTGAGACCGGCGCGACTACAAATGGGTTCGCCCTGCCCTGCAAACACAGGTATCAGCTGTCGATAATTTCCAGGCAGGCGGTCATCGTATGACGGATTATGAAAAACGTCATCGCTATCGGGTAAAGCATGTAGTGGCGGCTAATCAGCAGACTAATCAGCACAAACACCACAATCGTACCGATATTAAAATAACTGTTTTTTTCCAGGTGTCGCAGGTGCCGGATAGACTCCAGGTCGAAATATTCACTCTTGTTGATCAAGGTTAGCGTCACGATTGAGGTTAACAACGCGAAATACAGCGGGAAGAAAAAGAACATCGGCGCATCGTAGTTGAACTCCTGCATCCAGTACGCATACCAGACCAACAGGCCGCTGGTGGCAAAGCCGTCGTGCCAAATAACGGTGGGAGCTTTTTTAAAATAGCCTGCCAGCAGACTGGCAGCCATCAGCGCCAAGCCGACGCCCAAAGCTACCGGCGTGGCAAGTAGCGGTAGAAATTGGTTTTGGTTCTGTACCAGAGCCGCCAGAGACACGCTGCAAAGAATAAATCCGATCATGATCAAATATCGTGTGAATTTTCTCGGACTATAACATCGTAGGGGGAGGAACAGAAATCCAAAGCCATCAATTATCCAAAACGTATTGTGGTTGATAGTATCGGGTATTGAAAGAGGGCAATGTCGATTTTCGACCAGTAGCGGTCACTCAGGCTACAACCTTCATCTTACTAATCATGCCTAGTTCGTCGGGCCGTAAGGTCAGCACTGACACGCCGGAAGCTGTAACGGCAACGGTGTGCTCGAACTGTGCGGAAAGCGACCCGTCTCTCGTCACAACAGTCCAACCGTCAGCCTCAGTTCTCACACTCCGTCCGCCTTGATTGAGCATCGGCTCGATCGTAAAAACCATGCCCTCACGGAGGGCGAGGCCAGTTCCCGGCTTTCCGAAGTGCAGAATCTGCGGTTCCTCATGCATCTCCCGGCCGATGCCGTGACCACAATATTCACGCACCACAGAATAGCCATTTCGCTTGGCATGACGTTCGATCGCCCAGCCTATGTCTCCGAGCCGCGCGCCCGGGCGAACCGCCAGGATGCCCTTCCACATGGCTTTGTAGGTGGTCTGGACCAATCTCTTAGCGGCTAGATTTACCTCACCAACGAGATAAGTTTTGCTGGAATCTGCGATATAGCCATTCTTTTCAAGCGTGATGTCGAAATTGACGATGTCGCCGTCCCGAAGCACGTTGGATTGCGATGGAACGCCATGGCAGACCACATCATTCACCGAAGAATTTAACGCAAACTCATAGCCATATTGGCCCTTGCTTGCTGGTCTGGCCTGGAGATCATGGACGATAAATTGCTCGACCATTTCATCGATCTGAAGTGTCGACATGCCGGCGAGCGAGGTTCTATCCAGCAGCCCGAACACGGACGCCAGCAGCCGGCCGGATTCGGCCAGCAACGCCAGCTCCTGAGGTTGCTTCGTCATGCTTCACTCACAGCCAGTGGCTGAGCCGAAACGCCTGCGGAATTAAACTCGCGCTTGATGATCTCATTGAAACTGAGCGTCGGATTGGTCTCGCACAGCATGCCTACCCTGATCCAATAGCCAGCCTGCGCATTGATCGAACGACACGATACTTTGATCGCCCTGCGCACCTGATCGTGCAAATCATCATCTATGTTTACAATACCCATTGGTTTCTCCATGTACGATTCGTATATGAATAATATATGCTTCGTATACGAAGAAGTCAAGGGCAGCGTCGGAAGCACCTCAGCCCTAGGTCCGCTAAGGGTCGTTAGCTGTCATAGTGAATTACCTCGGAGTTAACATAAATAACAATGTTCGCTGATTTTGAGTAAAGTTTAAAACTCATCATTAGTCATATTTGCAAGAAGATATGCGATAACTTTTAATACCCCGTCAAAAGCGATAAAACATCCCGCATAACATTATCACGCAAATAAACCGGGTATTCCTTTGCCCAATAGCTCTTCCGAGCAGGCTATGCTGATTCTTTCAGGACTTGCCGCCAGCTTCAATGCGGATAGCTGTCCTTGGCTTGATAAAGGATAAATACCGGGGAAAATGTCGTCTTCAAAATCAGCATCATCGGCAAAAATAATATTCAAATTGGACGTAAGACGGTCAGGCAACCGATACCAAGGCAGCAAACCCTCCGCTTGAGTTCCTACCGCACCACTGATATTGAAATCCAGTTTGCCTTGCCCGTCGCAATATTTCATCAGGGTATAGGCATTGATAATAAAACTCAGCCGTTTCCAACCCCTGAGTTTTGCATGCCAACGGGATTGGCCTCGTTCCCTGTTTTCGAGTAAAGCCATGTAATTATTTTGCGAGAGGGCCGATTCAACTTCATAGCCAAAGGTTAACGCCTGGCTAAAACTCCATTCAGCAGGGATGCCCGCATGCACCAGGGTGAAGTTGAGTTTGGAATCGTGATGGATAAATCCTCGGCGACGCAGCCACTTTAACAGTTCGTCCCGATCCGGGGCGTTAAGAATGTCATCCAGCGTATCGCCCGCTTCGGGTTGTGCGAAACCTTCCGCTAATGCCAACAAGTGCAACTCCTGATTGCCCAGCACCGTAACGGCTTTTTTGCCCAAGTCCTTGACCAACCTGAGTACGGCCAGAGACTCAGCCCCTTCATTGACTAAATTGCCGGTAAACCATAAGCAATCGTTGTCCTGATCAAAGTGGATTTTCTCCAGTAATTTTACCAGTAACCGGTAATTGCCTTTTACACTGCCGATGGCGTAGGTGGTCATAATGTTCAGCTTCCAAATCCATAGTGCTTATAAAGCATCAATTATGATGCCAGACCTGTAGCGCATTGCTTGAAAGCGTGAAAAATAAGCATAAGTCATTGATAGGGCGAGGAGATGACAAGCGCTGGACGTGTCCAACCCACCCTTGTGCATCGTTATTTTGTAACAAACCCACCCACTTTTCGGCTGTATTGTTACTAAGATGACCAACGACTCTCTAGTAGGTTTACTTCCGGAACGCGCCACCGGCCGCTTCTGCTCAATAAATAGGTGTTGGTTTAAATATTGCTGTGCATTAACCGACGACTAACTTGGGTTTTATTATGAACAAGATCGGAATATTTTACGGCACAGAGACCGGCATGACGGAAGCGATGGCCCAGATCATGTACCGGATTTTAGGCGATGACATTGCCAGCGAACCGGCTAATGTGAATCAAGCCAAGGTATCGGAATTATTGCAATATAAAGCCCTGATTCTGGGAGCGCCCAGTTATGGGGTCGGCGAGTTACCCGGCAGAACCACAGGCAGTGAACAGGGGAACTGGGAAGAATTTTTATTCCGCCTCGATGATGCAGACTTGTCCGGAAAGCGAATTGCGCTGTTCGGTTTGGGCAATCAACAAAAATATTACGATCGCTTTGCCAGTTCGCTGATTCATCTGTATCAGCACTGTGTGGCTTACGGCGCAGAGGTTATCGGAGCTTGGAGCACCGAAGGCTACCATTTCAGCCGCTCGCACTCGGTTATCGACAATAAGTTTGTCGGCCTGGTGCTAGATCACCATAGCCAACCCGAGATGACCACAACCCGGATTATCGGCTGGCTGGAACAGATTAAGCCGGGCTTGCTGGAGAAATTGAATTAATGCTTCCGTCGCATTTAACCGAAGGACGTTAATGGTTCCCACGCAGAGCGTCACGGCCATTAAGTTAAGAAAAAAGCTCCCTCTCCTGCGCGCTAGTTCCCAAGCTCCTGCTTGGGAATTCAGTACGGGAAGCTCTAGCTTCCCGGCTCGCAAAGCTGGAGCTTTGCTCACTGGGTTCCCAAGCAGGAGCTTGGGAACCAGCGTATCTCTATAACTTAATGGCCGTGACGCAGAGCCTGGAAACGATGAGCTTATGTTTCGGGAAGTTATTACCGACCATATCCTAAGGACATAAATGATGACCAACGCCGACAGCATCGCTCAATTGCACCGCTATATCGCCGAACGAAAGCCGGTGTTGCAAAAACAATACGCGCAGTTGCTTGCCCAAGACCTTTCGCGGCAACAATGGGACGGCTGCTTGCAACGCAATGTGCTGACCGTTTTGGAACAGGCTTATGACGAGGCGCTGGCCTTTGTGAAAACGCTGCCGTTCGATAGCGCCGCGAGCCCGGTTAATCAAGGATTATCGGACTTAACCCGGCAAGCGCTGGGCGCTTTTAACGGCTTCGCCGACGACTTCTTACTGTTTGTCATCGATAAACACCGCACCTCCTGCGCCTTATCCAATTTTCCCGACGAACATAAACCGGACAAAACTTACCTTAACGCGGTGATGCGGGACATCGCCGGGCTTTGGCAAAACTTTGCGTTAACGCTTAATGCTTATTTTCTGGAATGCAGGTAGCGCAGTCCGTTCAAAACCCACAGGAAAATCGAATGAAATTGTATTTAACGCCCGGCTCCTGCACGACAGGCATCCATATTTTAATGGAAGAGCTCGACTTGGTTTTCGAAGCGCATCTCGTGAATCTAATGGCTGGGGATCAAAATACGCCGGACTATCTTGCCGTAAACCCGAAAGCGACCATCCCGACGCTGGTGCGCAACGACGGCACTGCATTGACGGAATTTCAAGCGATCGCCTATTGGCTGGCGCGAAGCTACCCCAAAGCCAAACTGTTGCCCGGCGACCCGGATGGCGACGCGCGTGTTATCGAGTTGATGGATTACGTTGTCGGCACCGTTCATGGCCAGGGTTTTGCCAGAATTTTTACGACCGACCGGTTCGCGGTCAACGAAGCCGATTTTGAAGCCGCGAGAGCTCAAGGCATGGACATCGTTACGCGAAGCTTTGCCGTCATTAATGACGGTTTGCCGACTGAAGGCTATGTCATGGGTTCTTTCGGCATCGCCGATGCGGCTTTGTTTTATGTTGAATTTTGGGCCTATAAAACCGGGATTACGCTGCCGGAAAATTGCCTGAAACACTATCGCTTGATGCTTGAACGCCCGGTGGTAAGACGCGTCTTGATGGAGGAAGGCTATCGTTTGGATTAGCCTAAAGACCATAGTTGAGCATTCCAAAAGCCGGTTCGCCCTGAGCTTGTCGAATGGGGAGCGGAATTTACCCTCATTCCCACGCGCCGCGCTCGTCTTTATGCACAAGTGTCTGCGGGCTGTCGTCAATCGAAAAACATGCGCTATGCAGACCTTCCAGGTTTTTAAAACCTGGAAGGTCTAACGTGCAACGTTTTGACACAGATAGGACGTTTCGAATCGAGCAACATGACTCATCCGACTTGATTACGCTGGTTACCAAGCTCCGGCTTGGAAACCAGCGCTCACTAAAATCATTAACTTAATGGCAGTGTCGTAGCACGTAAAAATGAGGAAAACACAAAATGACAATCATTGAAAAAGCCGCCACGCCTATCGTCGGCTATGAACTGATCGATAACGATCATGATGAATTTATCAGCCTGCTAAACAAGCTGGATACCGCCGATAACGCGACTTTCCCGGCCTTGTTCCAGCAATTATACGAACAGACCGAACAGCATTTTGATCGTGAAAACCAGTTGATGCAGCAGTTTTCCTTTCCGGGAGTGACCGATCACAAAGGCGAACACCTGCGTGTTCTCGGGGAGTTCAAACAATTTAAATCGCGGGTCGATAAAGGCCTGATTGCTTTTGGCCGTTCGTTTGTCAAAGACCGCCTCCCGCAGTGGTTCGGACTGCATGTGACGACGATGGACACCGCCCTGGCAACTCACATTAACATGCAATCCGAAGCGTAAGTCGATGGCGCACGGCTCCGAGCTGGAGATCATTGAAGACTTTTACGATGCCGCCGAATGCGAACGCATCTATCGGCGTTTACTGCATGAACACGATTGGCCCGATAATCGATATACGGTCGCCGGACGGCAATTTACCCTGCCCCGATTACAAACCTGGCATGCCGATCCGGGCATTCGCTACAGCTACAGTAACAACCTGTTGCAAACCCGATCATGGACTCCGTTGCTATCGGAGATTAGAGCCAAAATCGAGTCGACCTTAAATTTCTCCTTTAACTCGGTATTGGTTAATCTGTATCGAAACGGCAATGATTATGTCGGTTGGCATTCGGATAATGAGCCGGAACTGGGCGAGCAACCCTTTATCGCGTCATTGACGTTCGGCGCGGAACGCCAATTCGAGTTCCGGCGTAAACAATCGTCGGAAAACGGCCGGGTATTATTGCGTAGCGGCACCTTGCTGGTTATGCAGCCGGATTTTCAACACCATTGGCTGCACAGCGTTCCAATCGATCAAAGCGTGACGGAGGGACGCATCAACTTAACGTTTCGTAAAGTTATCCCAGCTTAAAGATATTCAATCAGTAACATGATTAATTCACCACGAAGACACGAAGAACACGAAGCTTTTACCTTGGTTTTTTCTTCGTGTCTTCGTGGTGTTATCTCTTAAATTGATGCCTATGGAGTCACACCATCTCACCCGACTCATTAAAGTGAATCTCGCGCACCTCATCGTCCTCGGTTATTTGCGCATGCTTTAAACCGCCATCATCGTAATATTGATACTGATGTTCGGATTCGACCTCGCCATAAACCACTTTCTGGCAAAGCAGCATTCTGCCCTGGTCATCGAAACGGCTGCGATAATACGTGTTGCGATTATTTAAGCTGTCTCCGGTTATCTCGTTGACCAGCTTTAACGGCAGTTTGACGCCGCTGTAACTGACAAAATAGCGAAATTCGGTGTGTTGTTCTTGATTCATACTGTACAGGGTTTAAGAAAAAAGATGAGTGGAGATGATCTCTATAATTTGATCCAAGGTCAGGTTCTCGTTTTCGCCGACAATGTTATGCATGGAAATCGGGTATTTCAGGTCTATGCCGTAACGTCCTGCGTTCTGGCCGAAGGTGTAGATATAGGCGGAAATATCCGGTTCGTTAACCGTGCAGAGTTCGATAGCTTGAAAATGCTGTTCTTGATTGTTCAACGCCAAGGTATTTTCACCGTAACGATGCACCAGTTCCAATAACAGCAGCTTAAGCGGAATATCTTTATCAATGGCCCAGACATTCATACCGGTATCAAGGGTTAGACCTTCCTGACGACGACAGGCCGGGCGTAATAATTCAGTATCAACAGACTTTGCGCTTTGTTGATAAGCCACAGCGAAACGATAAAGCTCAATACGGCGCTGCCGGCAGTCCATAAATCCGCGTAGCGGGCATCAACCGGCAACAACCAGTCGGCCATGCCTGCGCCGGTAAACAAGGCGATTAACGGCACCAGATACAATAACAGGGACGCGCGCAGCAGCAGGTTTTCATCGATAGCGACCATGACTTGATCGCCGGTTTTCAGTTGAATATCGCTATCGACCGGTACCGACTTTTTCTTGAGAACGCTGCCGATTGCGTTGGCGGTACACGAGGCTTTTTGCAGACAACCGCCGCACGCACTATTCTGTCCGCCTTCAACCCAGACCTGATGGTTTTCTATTTTCACCACCACAGCTAATTCTTCTATCATCGCTATCACCGTTCAGTCGATCAGGGTCAGATGCTTTTCGGCAAAATAGAGGGTGCCGTCAATCTCTTTTAAACGCAGCGATTGCAAGCGTTGGCCGAAACAAACCGGACTTTGGCACTCTCCGGTTTTGGGATCGAAGATAAAACCGTGCATCGAACAACGCAGATATAAGCCGCTTTCATCGAAGATGGCGTCCTGCTCGCAATTTAGCGGTCTGTGCATGTGCATGCAATGATTGACATACGCATAGGCAATGCCTTCAAACACGAAAATGATGGCCGAAACCGGCTGCTTTTTAAAACGGATTTGCCGCGTTAAATAGTCGGCTTTATCCAATTCATCGCGCGTACAGGCTGGTTTTGCTTGGTCGTTTGCCATGACTGATCCGGACGTTAATCCCAAGCCTTCGCCAGCATTTTCAACCATGTATCCAGTCTTTCCGGCGTAAGCTCTTTTTGGTTTTCCTGGTCCAAGGCCAAGCCTACAAAGCGGTCATCGACGACGGCTTTAGATTTTTTAAAGTTATAACCTTCGGTATCCCATGCGCCGATTAGGGTCGCGCCGCATTGTTTAAACTGCTCGTACAAATAAAACATCGCATCGACAAATTCTATAGGGTAGCTTTTTTGATTGCCCAACCCGTAAATCGCCACTTTTTTACCGCTGAAGTCCTGCCCGGCCAGGGTTGGTAAAAACTCCTCCCAACTGGCTGTCGCATTGCCGGTGGATAAGCCGGGCAATTGGCCTTCTCCGTAAGTGGGCGTGCCTAAAATCAAGGTGTCATACGCCTGCAAATCCGCCACCGCGGCGTTGCGGATATTCACCGGCTTGGCGGCGATAGCCGAACCCAATGCCGTTGTTATGTCTTTTGCAATCCGCCGGGTATTGCCTGTATCCGTACCGAAAAAAACGCCTACTTTAGCCATGATTTTCCCCTCTAAGTGTTTTAATAGTGCCTACTCTCCGGTTCGGGAGCGTTACAGGCCAAACCTTCCAGGTTTTTAAAATCGGGAAGGTCTCCATACCGGCATCGCCTTGGCCTAATTGGAACAAGCGACCTGTTCCTACAACTGTATTTGCAGCAGTCCGCCGGCCTGTTGTTTTTCCTGCCATTCATCCGGAGTAAACGCTTTAACGCTGACCGCATGAAGCTTGCCCGAGGCCAACGGTTCCTTTAACGTTGCCAGAACCAACTGCTGTTTTTTTACTATCGTTAACTCGTTAAATTGCGCGCTGACCACGGTGATCGTTAAATCGCAGCCCTCGCCTTCGATCATCACTTTGGCATCGTCAATGCCCTGCTGCACCAATTGCGTAACTTCGCTAACGCTTAGTGCCTCGCTTTCGGCTTCCGCTTTTTTCGGCGCGGCGGCGGTTAATAAGGGCAATAAACTGCCGTTGTTGGACATTTCTTCAATAATGTCGCAACCGCCGACCAGCTCGGCGTTAACAAACAGCTGCGGATAAGTCGGCCAATGGGAAATGCTCGGTAACTTCTCCCGGATAAACGGTGCTTCCAGCACATTGACATAAGCGTAAGGGATATGGGTCGCATCGAGTATGCCGACGGCTTTGGCCGAAAACCCGCATTGCGGATTGGTCGGCACGCCTTTCATGTAAATGATGATCGGCTGGGCTGCCAGTTGAGCGCGGATTTTATCTTCGGTTTTCATAAGCTTCTCGTTTTTTGTTGTCTCGTTCCCACGCGCTGCGTGGGAATGCCATGGAGGGACGCGCTGCGTCCCCTGTTACTGTGTACTGCGCGTGATTCTTGGCGCAGCGCGCCTTAACTGCATTCCCACGCAGCGCGTGGGAACGAGGTAATTCACCACGAAGGCACGAAGGACACGAAGTTTGTGCTGGTTCCCAAGCTCCAGCTTGGGAATTCAGTGTGGGAAGCTCCAGCTTCCCGAGTCGCGAAGCTGGAGCTTGGGAACCAGCGTCATATAGCTAATGCTTTGCGTACCCTACATTTCGCTCTATCCAGCCTGCTGCCTAAGTTTGGCTTCAGCCTTTTTTATCAACTTGATCTGGCCTTCACCTTTAACCACATCGGCATCGACAATACATTGCTCAACATCATCGGCGGATGGAATATCGAACATGGTTTTACGTAAGATCTGCTCCATGATGCTGCGTAAGCCGCGCGCCCCGGTTTCACGTTCAATGGCTTTTTGGGCGATTTCGGCCAGAGCATCATGTTCGAATTTCAACTCCACGCCTTCGTAAGCAAACAGTTGTTGATACTGGCGCACCAGCGCATTTTTGGGTTCGGTCAAAACCCGGATCAAGGCGTCAACATCAAGCGCTTCCAAGGGGGCCAATACCGGAAAGCGACCGATAAACTCGGGGATCAAGCCGAATTTGCGTAAATCGCTGGGTTGCGTCGCATTCAGCATATCGTCCAATGACGGTTTTTCGGCCATTTTATTCACTTCGGCATGAAAACCGATAGCGGAATTGCTCGGCACCAAGCGTTTTTCGACATGTTTTTCCAGACCCGGAAACGAACCGCCGGCAATAAACAGGATATTGCGCGTATCCATAGTCGTCTCGCCGTCCTTGTTGCGTCCTTTGGCCGGAATCTTGACGTGCGAACCTTCAACCAGTCTCAGCAATGCCTGTTGCACGCCTTCGCCGGACACATCGCGGGTTCCGGTTTGCTGTTCGGGACTGCGGGCGATTTTGTCGATTTCATCCAGATAAACGATGCCCCATTCGGCATTGAGCATATTGCCTTCGGCGACATCCAGCAGTCTGACCAGGATATTTTCCACATCGTCGCCGACATAACCGGCCTGGGTCAGCGTTGTCGCATCGGCGATAACAAACGGCACGCCGACAATTTTTGCCAGAGTGCTGGCTAATAAAGTCTTGCCGGTGCCGGACGGGCCTATTAACAGGATGTTGGACTTGCCGATTTCCACATCCTTGTCGAACTCACCCAGGCCCGCATCGCCGCTTTCATGCTTGAGCCGCTTGTAATGGTTATACACGGCAACGGCCAATATTTCTTTGGCAAGATGCTGGCCGATAATGTAGCGGTCGAGATGCTCCTTGATTTTTGCCGGAATGGGCAATGCGCCCTGCATTTCGGAAAGCTCTTTTTTCCGGCTCCAGCTGGTTACCACCTGATTGGCTAATGACACGCAAGCCCCGCAAATATAACCTTCGCTACCGGCAATCAAAGGTACCGAAGCGGATTGCTCTATGCCGCAAAAAGAACAGTGTTTGATTTCTTTATCGCTCATTATCGCTTTCCTCAGATTCAGGAGTGGCTAAACCGGCTAACCAGGCGCGCTGGCAGGTACGCCGGGCGCGTTCTTTCATTAGCTGGCGTATTTTTGGGGTTGCTTTTGCCAAAGACAAGGTTTCAGCCTTTTGTATGCTCTTGCACAACAGCAGATGAAGACCGATTTCCGATTTGACCACATCGCTGACTTCCCCCGGTTTCAAGTTGAACAGCACCGCATCCAATTCAGGATAAAGCGTGCCGCGCGGCACGATACCCAGAACGCCGCCTTGCAACGCGGTCGGGCATTCGGAATGCCTTAAGGCCAGGTCGGCAAATTTGTGCGGTTTTTTATGCAGTTTTTCGGCGAGCTCCTGAGCGCGACTTAAAGCCGCTTCGGGAGTGTTTTCAGCATAATCGGGGTTAATGCTGATGAAGATATGGCTGACTTCACGCCGTTCAGGACGATTAAATTGCTCGGCATGAAGGTGGTAATAGATGCCGATGTCGATCTCGCTGATAGCGGGCGCATGACTGGCAATCGACTCCAGCACCGTGTTGACCTTGCACTGACGGTGCAAAGCCGCCTGCAAGCTGGCTTTGCTGAGCCGGTTTTTTTCCAGATCGCTGAAAAAAGCGTCCTCATCGTCATAACGGTCGCGAATTTCCTGATAAGCGTGCTGCAATTCCTGATCGGTAATGATGACTGCCGCCGCTTCAGGCGTATTCAGCACCCTGCTCTCAATCCTGAACTCATTTAACGCTTGGATTTGCGCCTGCTGTAACTCAGCCTCCGCCAATTCATTGGGCGATTTTTTGAATAAGGCTAAAGCCGCCCTCAGTAAATTGTAAGTTTCCAGCTGGATAGGCTTTTCAATTACCGTCATATCAAACCTCTGGTTCGTGAAATGTCTCGGGGCGCGCTGGAGCCAAAGCCGTCTCAGGCACTTGCAGAGTTCTGCCCTGAAAAGCGACATGGTATTGAATCAGCTCGTTATCTCTAATCACCTTAAAAACCTCGCCTTCCGTCCCTTTAGTAAACAGAATATTACCCTGTATGCCTAAATCGATAATGCACACCACCTTGTCCCTGAACTCGAAGCGGCTGGGATTCCAGGGTTCGTCAGCGCCTATCAATTCTTCCAATCGGCAGCCGACCATCCGACCCTGACTCAGGAAATGTACGGTAAAAATAACCTGATCCTGTAGAAAGGTGCCTACTTCCAGGACATTGCCGACACTGCCCCGCCGCACCAACAGCTCTCCGACTTCCATACCGGGGTAAGTGCCGTCGTTGCGGACGTTTCTGGTGACCCGAACCGATTCGCCAAATTCAAACCGGCCTTCGTCGAAGCGATCGGGCTTCATGTTTTTATGTCGCTTAAAGAAACAAATGCGGTTTGCGATAACTCGCCCATGGCAAACACTTTAAACACTTTTTCGGTCTGCGCATCGGATTCGACAAAATCCTGATAGGCCCGCATCAGTAATTTACTGTAAATAGCCCGCTTTGCCGGTTCATGTTCAGGCATCTCATCAGCGGCTTTTTGTAAATAATCATGAAACCGTTGCAGAATATGCAAACGGTTGACATGTACCACGCTGGGTACGTAATCCAGTTGAAAATATTGCAAAAAGTCTTCTGCGGATTCCAAATCTTCCATTTCTTCTTCAAAACTCATGGTTTTTCTCCGGTAGTTAAAGAGGGCCGACTGAAGAGGCATCCTGAATTAAAAGGTAAAGTGCCAGAATAACAAATGCCACTATAGGCATAAGGGTCAGTAATGATTCAGTTAACTCTTTTTTCAACATGATCTTACTCCAGTTAATAAATTGGATTACGACTGCATGGATGCAGGAGGTAGAGCAATGCAGGAGCAATTGCCGAGCGCAGCATAATCCAACAATCGAGGTTCAAAAATAGTGGCTTACGCTGCGCCAGCCCAGCCTACATCTGTTTTGCGCTATAACTACTCAGCCATCAAATACAATTGAACGCAGATGACACGGATGATTATGATAGCCACTGATAATCTTAAAACGGCGATCAAATGCTTTTTCCAGAACAATTCAAAAAAAATCTTATTCAATCATAATGATCAGCGTTATCAGCGTTCTATTTTTCTAACTGCTGAGTAGTTTCTTTGCGCTTGATCACCAATTCCAATAATCCCTGTGCGCCGATTCTGTCCCTACTATCAAGCTCGACCAGTTTTTCAAAAATAGACTGGCTCAAATCCAGATTCTCCAAACGCATATTTAAAAAACCGACGGCTTTCAGGGTAAATAAATACAGCCTGATATGGGTTAATAATTCGGCCGGCGCATCGCTAACATGCGTAGGTTGCAGCTCCCGCCAATCCTCGGGAAACGCTATGGTCGGCCTGATCACAACCAGGGCTTTGGTGGTTGCCGTTAAAGCCTCTTCCAGCCGGTGCTGGTAATAATAAAAACGGTTTAACGCCACCAGTACGTTTAACGACTCCGGCGCCAGAAAATACGCTTTCAGTAACGGCAGCTCGGCATCGCCATCCGCATAATTTTCTGCCGCGCTCGCTATCATCTCTTTAACGCCTGCAACATCCGCTTGTTCAAAATACAAACCTTGTGCTTCAAAATCCAACAGATCCATTTATAACCTCGCCGCCAGTTTTACCGGACTCTCTTTTTTGGGAGTGCAAATGCTTTCCGCATCGCACACATCGCAACTGTCTTCAACCAATACTTTGTGCGCCTGCTTTTGCCCGGCCTCCAGTTCATCTATCCGTTCGATCAAACAGGCAATCGCTTTGCCGACCGGATCGGGAATCAAATGATGATCCAGATCAATACCGTGCCGGTTTTGAATTTGCGTACCTTTACTTTGGATAATGCGGCCGGGAATGCCCACCACCGTACAGCAGGGCGGCACATCCTTGATCACCACCGAATTGGCGCCGACGCGGACATTGTTACCCAGCGTAATAGCGCCTAGAATCTTGGCCCCGGAACCCACCATCACGTTATTGCCCAGGGTAGGATGGCGTTTTTCCTTGTTCCAGGTGGTGCCGCCCAAGGTTACACCATGATATAAAGTGACATCATTGCCAATCTCAGCCGTCTCGCCGATCACCACGCCCAGCGCGTGATCGATAAACAGACGCCGCCCGATAGTTGCCGCCGGGTGAATATCGACACTGGTAATCATTTTGCTAAATGCGGCCAGGATTCTGGCAGCCAACTTCCAGTTAGCTTTCCACAAACGGTGGCTGACCCGATGCACCAGCACCGCATGAACCCCCGAATAGGTCAGCAATATTTCCCAGACGCTATGCGCTGCGGGGTCGCGGCCGAAAACACAATGGACATCTTCATGCCATTGGGCCAGAAAACCCAGCGGTGCTTGTGCTTTGCTTTTAATATTATCTGACATGGCCATAACCATTTTTAGCTCCCGCAGTTGTAGGGCGCGCCGCGCGCGCCTTTCGATGCTTGAAATTATTGCTTTCCCTTTGGCGCGCACGGCGCGCCCTACTTGCTGGAATAAAATTAATTTAAACTCCAACCGGTCTTACCCAGCATCGGTGGCCCAGGGATCCTGAAAAAAGAACCGGGATTACGATCGTCCTGATCAGGTATTTCCAACGTTTCTTTAACTTCCGGCTCGCATGACTGCAATTCTTTATGTTCATTCATGATGATCGCCCTCTAAAGATTTTGATGAAAAAGATTAAGCTCTTCGGTTTGAGGTGATCTTTTCGTATCACTGACAAAGCGCCTAACCTGGGTTAATAAGGCTTGTGCCTGTATTCGGCTTACCGCGATGCCGATTTGTTTATAGGCGTGAATCACACCCTGCGTTCCCGAGTGCTTGCCCAGGATTAATTGATGACTACGCCCGACAACGGCGGGATCGACGCCTTGATAATTATTCGGGTCCTTTAACAGTCCGTCGACATGAATGCCCGCTTCATGGCTGAAAACGCTTTTGCCGATCAGGCTTTTCCGACTGCCGATCGCATCGCCCGATGCACGGGCAACCTGCTCGGACAACTCGGGTAAATTCTGTAAGTTAACCCCGGTTTCAAAGCCATATAATTGCTTTAAGCCGACCACCACTTCTTCCAATGCGGCATTGCCGGCGCGTTCGCCCAGTCCATTGACCGTGGTATTGACATGAGTCGCGCCCGCCAGCGCTGCGGCCAGCGTGTTAGCGGTAGCAAGCCCCAAATCGTCATGGGCATGCATTTCAATTTCCAGGTCGGTCGCCGCTCTTAACTTTTTGATCGTCTCGAATACGCCGAACGGTTCCATAATACCGACCGTATCGGCGAAACGGATCCTGCTTGCTCCGGCCAGCTGAGCGATCTCGGCCATGCGTATCAAGAAATCCACATCCGCTCGCGAGGCATCCTCCATGCCGACGCACACCTCCATGTTCAAACTTCGCGCTTCCTGAACGCAGCTGGTAATGGCGTTTAAAACCCACTGCCGACTTTGTTTCAGCTTGTGCTGAATGTGTTGGTCCGACGCCGATATGGATAAATCAATCTTGTGTACATTCAAGCCCAAGCAGGCATGCAAATCATCGCGGCGCATTCTCGACCAGACCAGCAGCTTTGAAGGCAATCCCAAAGCGGCAATCGCCTTGATTTCTTCCCGTTCCACCGGCCCCATTGCCGGAATGCCGATTTCCAGCTCCGGCACACCCAATCCCGCCAACTGCGTTGCAATCGCCAGCTTTTCGTCCAGCGAAAAAGCAACACCGGCCGATTGCTCGCCATCCCTGAGCGTGGTGTCGTCTATGATGATAGGGCGTGCTTGAGTTTTCATAATTCACCAAGGTGTGATGGTAGGCCGGAATAAGACCATCCAAGCGCATAGCGCGAGGTGGCGTTTCCGGCGAATCCGGGTAGTGCTTGCCGGAAACACCGATTCTCGCTACCGCTCGAACCGGCTTATTCCGGCCTACATAGCTATACCCCTACGCATAAGTCGGCGCAAACGCTTTTTCAGGGTCGGCAACAGGGCCGTTACCGTCCCAATAAGGCGACAACTTGCGTAAGGTCGCCACAATGCCGGGCATCACTTCCAAAACCTTATCCACTTCCGCCATCGTGTTATAGCGCGAGAACGAAAACCGGATCGTTCCGTGCGCGGCGGTGTAAGGAATATCCATGGCCCGCATTACGTGCGATGGTTCCAAAGAACCGGAAGTACACGCCGAACCGCTCGATGCCGCGATACCGTATTTATTCAACAACATCAAAATCGACTCGCCTTCGATATATTCAAAAGCGATGTCGGTGGTGTTCGGCAAACGGTTGTACATATCGCCGGTCACAAAACAATGCCCAATCTGCTCGGTAATGCCTTGTTCCAAACGGTCGCGCATAGCTTTGACTTTGGTGTTTTCATACTCGATATACTCTAGCGCCAGTTCGCAGGCTTTTCCGAGGCCGACAATGGACGCGCTGTTTTCGGTCCCTGCCCTTCTGCCGCGCTCCTGATGGCCGCCGCGCAATAAAGGACGATAACGGGTGCCGCGACGCAGGTATAAAACACCGATGCCTTTGGGTGCATGCAACTTATGCCCCGATAATGACAACATATCGATTTTGGTATCCTGCAACATCATCGGAAGCTTGCCCACCGCCTGTACCGCGTCGGTATGGAACATCACGCCTGCAGCATTGGCCATCTCTGCCATTTCCGCGACCGGGAAAATCGTACCGGTTTCGTTATTGGCCCACATCACCGAGACAATCGCCACCTGGTCGGATAACAATCTTTTATAGGATTCCAGATTCAAGCGCCCGGCTTTGTCGACCGGCATTCTGTGAATGGTGTAACCCTCCTTTTCAAGATAATCGCACAGGCTCAAAATCGCCGGATGCTCCACCATCGTGGTAATGATTTCTTTCTTGTTCGGTTGCGCCTTGATCGCGGAAAGAATCGCCGTGGAGTTGGATTCGGTGCCGCACGAAGTAAAAATGATTTCGGAATCATGCTCGCAGCCGATCAAGGCCTGAACCTGTTGCCGGGCCTGTTTAAGTCCGCGCGCCACGCCGTCGGCGAATTTATGGATGGATGACGGATTGCCGTATTGCTCAAGGAAATAAGGAATCATCACATCGACCACAGCAGGATCAACCTTGGTAGTCGCATTATTGTCCAGGTAAATGTCAGTCATCACGCCACCTCTATATTGACTAATTTTGCCATTTCCGATGCCGGTACCACTTTAATGAATTCGCCCATCACTTCCATCAGGCGCTGTTGAATCCCGGCAATGGTCATCGCCGCCATCTGGCAACCGTTACACGCGCCGGTCATGTTGACGTAAGCGGTGTTGCCGATGACTTCGACCAGTTCCACGTCGCCGCCGTCCGCCATCAATGCCGGTCTTAACGACTCCAGCACTTCCTCGATCTTTTTGATGCGTTGCAAATTGGTCATCGGCGCTTTAACGGCTGCAACTTTTTCAGGAGCCGCTACCGGTGCCGCAGTCGGATCGAATTTCTCGCCTTTTTCGGCCAACACTTTTTCCAGAATCGCTTCAATGTCTTCATGGCAAGCCGCGCAACCGCCGCCCGCTTTGGTGAAGTTGGTGACATCTTCAACGGTGCGCAATTTATTGGCCCAGACCATTTCCTCGATCATCACCGCATCAATCGCGAAACATTTGCAGATCAGCGCGCCTTCTTCATGGTCGTCTTTCCACTCTTCGCCGCGATAGTTGGCTATCGCCGCTTGCAGGGCTTCACGGCCCATGACCGAACAGTGCATTTTTTCCGGCGGCAAGCCTTCGAGTTGATCGGCAATATCCTGGTTGGTCACTTTTAACGCATCATCCAGCGTCATGCCTTTAATGATTTCGGTCAGCACCGACGACGAAGCGATCGCCGAACCGCAACCGAAGGTCTGAAAACCGGCTTCAAGGATGATTTCACTTTCATCATCAACCTTCAGCGTCAGCCGTAACGCATCGCCGCAGCTGATTGAACCCACTTCGCCAGTCGCATTGGCATCAACGACCGCGCCCGCATTTTTGGGGTTAAAAAAATGTTCTTTAACTTTGTCTGAATAGTCCCACATGGCTTTATCCTCGGATTGAATTTGCTGATAAGTTAAGAACAGGTTTTAGTTCCAGTGCCTTCGCTACTGGTATTAAACGAAGTCCCGCAAGCGCAACTTTTAGCCGCATTAGGGTTGGTAAATTTAAATCCCGAACCTTCGATGGTGTCGAGAAAGTCGACGGACATGCCGTCGAGCATCGGCAAGCTGACCGGATCGATAAACACCTTCACCTCGCCGCAATCGATAACGGTGTCTTCCGGCGTTTGGCTGCCTTCGAGTTTCAATCCGTATTGATAACCTGAGCAGCCGCCATCGGTGACTTCTATCCGTAAACCGGCTGTAGGTGTTTCCGAACCGGCAATAAAGCGGCCGACGGCGCTAATGGCCTTTTCTGTTAATGTAATCATTTTTATGCACTCCTGAATGTATGGCATCGTTCTTGTTAATACCTAAAGCAACCTGTATGCCATTTCGTTATTTACTTATTAATAGCTTGTTTAATAAGGTCTTAACAAAACAACTGGACAATAAATAACGTCTTATCAAACAGGTTTCACTCACACAACCAGCTGACAATGTAAGGTTTGCTACAAAATGAAAGGGGATACGAAATGAACGTAGAAGATTTAGAGTTAGGTGATGTCGTTTATGCCGCCAAGACGATTACTGATGATGGCTCAATACCTGATGGCGTCGAAGGCGAAATATTAGCCGAAGCCGGAACCCGCGGAGTAATCACCCTGATCGGGCATGTGGAAGAAGAGCCGAATCGCAGCGTTTTCCTGGTGCGCTTTGAAGATAAAGATATGAACCTGGGTAACCCGGTCGGTTGCTGGGTTGAAGATTTGGCTATGGAGCCCAAAACCATTAATTAACTGATGTTACGCATGGATGGTATTTCTCCCGTTTGCCGCGCCGAGCACCGGAGCTTTTATCGAGAACAGCCCGTTAGGGGCGCGGCAGGGATGCCGCGCGTCAGCAGAGGGGCAGGAGCCCCTTCTGCTGACCCTCGATAAAAGCGAGGAGCACAGGAAGTAAGCGGCAATCGGGTCGCCTTTTCTTTGGTTACTTTCTTTTGGCGAAGCAAAAGAAAGTAACTCGCCTTCGGGTGCGACAACCCGATTTAATCAAGTGTCGCGCTAGCGACTCCTTAATGTTAAAGCTGTCGAAATTCGACTAACTGCGTAACATCAGTTAATTAAGTTGAACGGACTACCGGCCTGTTTGGGACTTGGCAATTCAACCCGGCAACGCCTATTCACCGTGCCGACACTCACCCTGTCGGCACTAAAAACTATTACCTGTTTGGAATGGGAAAAAATAGTGAACGACCTGAAGCATCGGCTCACTTGCTAAGTGAAACCACGCGATAAAGCTACTCGACTTATATGAATAGATCATGAATCCATTATGCATAATAAAGAAACAATCCATGCGTAAATAGCGGCATTGTCAACAATAGCCATCTTCTATATAGTTAAATCGTAGATTAAAAAAACATTTCAACTTTATACGAGGATTTACTCATGAACGACTTTTACAAAGATATTTTAACGGGCGCGATGTTTGTGACCGGCTTAATTGGCTTTATTTCCGGCGAATTCGTCATCTCATCAGCGCTATTCGCAACAGCATCCATAGCCAGTAACGTTAACCTGAACCGTAAACGAGGTAAAGCCGGCCAACTATCATGCGAATAATGCACCCATTCACACTGCTTGACCCACTGACTTGAAGACTTCCAGGGCTTAACGGCCTTGGAAGTCTTTTGGCTTTTAGACTTCCTTCCGCTTCACAAATCGCTTAAAACCCTTGGCACTGCATCATCATTGCTCCTGCCAAAATCAAGCTCCGCCGCTCGTACCGAATCTCGCACTAGCTCATCGTTATCGGCATTTCATGGCTTATTAGCGTAGGCTAATCAGCACTCCCTTCGCCTCGCTGGTCGCCGAACCGTTAGCCAAACAACTTGAAACATCCCTGCTGGGCATACATCTGAATCTTGCTTTTCACCGTTATCGGTCGCGTTTTGGTTTAGGCTTTGTGCCGATCATGGCTATACTGGCACCTTATTTGCTTACTCAAAATGCGTCCGGACTATAGGTTAAGCTGGGTTTGGCCATGACAAAATCCTACTCGTTGCCAACAGCTGCGAAAGCTTTGTCACTATGGCGGGCAGTCCGGGCAATAGCGACTGCAAAAGGCGAAAAAGTAAAATCTTGTCGAGCTTTTTAATCCAGTTGAGCGGAAATTGTTTTCTCATTCCACGTTATTAGCGGGATTATAGGTATTTCTTCCATGCAGGAAATTTTGGTCTGCTATTCTTCTGAACAGCGGACCACTTTGGTAAAGGAGGATTCCTCCTTGTATTTGAGGCATTATGAATAAGCAAACCGTTCTAAACTACCACAATCGCACCAAACACAGCCTGGAGCGTTACGCCAAAGGCCCGGAATCCATCGATTGGGAAGACCAACCCGACCAATTCAGGCGTTTTTCCGGTTGCGAGATTGTCACGCTGCCCTTACCCGGAGCCGAACTCGAACCGTTGTTTGCCGACCTGGATAACCCGGAATTAATACCGTCAAAACCGTTAGACATGGCTAATGTCGGTTTATTGCTGGAATTAGCCTTCGGCCTGTCGGCATGGAAACAATTCGGGCCAAGCCGCTGGGCATTGCGTTGTAATCCTTCCAGCGGCAACCTGCACCCGACTGAAGCTTATCTGATCAGCACCGGCAACGGCTTTATCAAATCAGGCGTTTACCACTATGTCAGTCACGACCATAGCCTTGAACAGCGTTGTCGGTTTTCCGACAATTTGCCCGATTCCGGCATATTGATCGGTTTGTCTTCAGTCCATTGGCGGGAAGCCTGGAAATACGGTGAGAGAGCTTACCGCTATTGTCAACATGATCTAGGCCATGCCTTGGGCGCGTTGCGTTACGCGGCGGCGGCGCTGGGCTGGTCGGTGGAATTACTGGCTGAATGGTCGGATGATGACATCGCTCAGCTGTTAGGGCTTGATCGGGACGATTTTAAAAAACAGGAACACGAATCCCCCGATGTTATTTGCCGGATTAATACCCATGCCGACAGCAAGCCATTAGATGTCGAAGCCCTACTGGAAGCCGCGCAATCGGGAGACTGGTTCGGCAAAGCCGACAGCCTTCGCGCCTATCATATGTATAAATGGCCGGTCATTGATGAAGTCTCAACTGCCGCCAGCAAAGCGCAAACGGAAGAGCCTGAGTGGCTGGCAGTACAACAGCCAATTATAAAATCATCCTGCACAAAAACAGCAACCCAAATCATCCGCCAACGCCGTAGCGCGCAACAGTTTGACGGCAAAATGTCCCCGTTGCCGCAGACTGATTTTTACCGAATGCTGGCCGCCGTTTTACCGACCACAGCCGCATTCGAACTGTGGCGCTGGCCGCCGAAAATTCACCTGTTTATTTTCGTCCATCGCGTTGAAGGTTTAGTTCCCGGCATCTATGCGCTGCCAAGAAATAACAAGGCCCTTGCATCATTGCAGGCCGCAACCTCGGCTGATTTCGACTGGCAAAAAGTATCCGAAGCTTTGCCTCTTTATCATTTGTATTCAGGCGATTGCAGGCAAATAGCCAAAACGCTGTCTTGCCATCAACCCATCGCCAGCGACAGTGCTTTCAGCCTGGGCATGGTTGCGGAATTTGGCGAAACCATCGAAGCCGCGCCGTGGCTTTACCGCCGCTTGTTCTGGGAATGCGGCCTGATAGGCCAAACGCTATATCTGGAAGCAGAAGCGGCGGGCATTCGGGGCACCGGTATCGGCTGTTATTTTGATGACAGCGTACATGAGATTTTAGGTATTAAGGACGATAAATTTCAAAGTCTTTATCATTTTACCGTGGGTAAACCGCTGGAAGATAAACGACTGGAAACGTTACCGGCTTATGGGCATTTAAAGTCGTAGTGCAAAAAAGCGTTGCCTCTCCATTTACAGCATCAAAGGTACAAACTCATCAATGTCATCCTAAAAGTTGAAAGCAAAATAAATCGGTATAATCTTGAATACAACAAAAGGGGGGTTTGGTGAAAATAAAAAAATTACAACTCAATAATTTTCGTCGCTTTGCAGACTTTACAATTGAATTTGAGGAACAACTGACTGTTTTGGTTGCTTGCAACGGTGCCGGTAAATCTAGTGTGCTTGATGCGGTTGCGATTGCTCTTGGCCCCTTCCTTACACGCTTACCTGAAGTATCAGGGATCAATGCTAAGAAGATGGATTCTCGCGTATTGTCCGACGGCTCAAAGCTTGCTTATATGCGTATTGTCTGTGAAAGCTTTGAAGGTGTTCGATGGAGCAGGACATACAAAAGAGATCAATCGAAAAATACCGCTAATCAGATTCCTCCAGGGTTAGGCCAAAAAGATCTGAACGAATATGTTGATACGCTTATTGATGCGTTTAACGAGTTACGTGACTTTGAACTGCCGGTTTTTATCTACTACGGTACGGGGCGTGCCGTATTTGATGTACCGCAAAGAAGCAAAGGTTTTGGCAAAGTCTTTACGCGCTTTGACGCTTTACAGGGAGCGTTAGAAAGCCGCACCAACTTTCACCGCTTTGTGGAATATTTTTATTATCTGGAAGACATCGAACACAAAAGGCAAAAAGAGCAACGCTCCTTTGATGTGGAAATTCCCGAATTAAAAGCCATACGCGCCGCAATCACTAAATTAATGCCG
>Ga0208518_100107_pt1 | contig 42788 bp, 63 predicted proteins | sample LakWasM127_HOW14_2_FD_183937 | JGI IMG/M metagenome (GOLD analysis project Ga0208518, IMG submission 183937) | Freshwater sediment methanotrophic microbial communities from Lake Washington under simulated oxygen tension - Sediment Metagenome... | ecosystem: Environmental > Aquatic > Freshwater >...
AGAAATATTTTTTTTCGTTCTGCCCGTATCATGTTCTCAACTTTAAACGGGCTTGTCTTCTTATCGCTGATTTTATTGAGGGTATTTACACTTCCGAGGTGAAGTGCCTTGCTTTTAGCACTGTAGGGTGGATTCGCCGACAAGGCAATCTACCGCACAACTGCGACGGCGTTGTGCGTCGCCTAAAGCGCCTATTTTTTGGTGTTGGCGAATTGCTAACGCGAATCACACTACGGCGCTAGTCATCCCGGCAGGGAATGCCGGGATCCACGACTGCACGGATGCAGGAGGTAGAGCAACGCAGGAGCAGTTGCCGAGAAGCCATGGATGGCGCAATCAAAGGGTTCATCTGCTACCGCGACAATCTGTAATTGGCGTTGCACGTCGACTAAAGCGCCTACTTTTGGTGATTGGCGGATTGCCTCGCGCCGAATCCGTCTTGCAGCTTTGCCGGATGATTCAATCAGAGTTTTTTTTATCCTGTGGCATGTTCTTTAAGCCACTCCTTCAGCGCGTCATTCATCCGCTTTTGCCAGCCGTGGCCGGTGGCGCGGAATGCGTCCAGCACAACGGCTCTGCTAGCCTTAAGTAGCCTATCGGTTGCAAATGCATATTTTCATATGTAAAGTGTAACTATGGACTTTACCTGCAACCCGATTAAAAACGAAACCAATATCCGTGATCGCGGACTGCCGCTGTTGACAGCAAGATTGATGTTTAACCGCGGAATGCTGGTACGCGAAGATACCCGCAAGACCTACTCTGAGCGGCGTTTTATCGGCTATAACACAATAGACGGGCGATTAATGGTAGTGGTATTTTGTACGCCTGCCGATGACTGTATCCATATTATTTCTTTTAGAAAGGCGAATCGTCGTGAGCAAACGAAATTTGAAAACCAAGCCCTCTAATATAGACTGGGCGGCGGTGAATGCCGCGCCTTTGGCTGACGTCCCTGATGAGGATAGCCCAGAATTAACCTCTGAGGAATTCACAGAACTGCGACCACTGGCCGAGGTATTGCCGGGACTGGATTTAGGCAAACAGCGTATTACTATTATGCTGGATGAAGCAGTGGTTCAGGCATACAAGGCTAAAGCAGGCGGACGCGGATACCAGACGCTTATTAATGACACATTGCGCCGGGCATTGGAGATTGATAGCGTAAAAGAGGCATTGCGAGAGGTGATACGAGAAGAGTTGCATCGGGCTTGATTACTGCCCAATATATTTCCAACCCTCTTCGCCGCTTACCCTTAGTCACGAGAAATTTTGCTTAAGCCTTTTTGACGAAGCTCAATAATTTTTCCGACAATTTGCTTGAACAAAACGGGCGGTAAAAATCCATAATCGTAAGTTCCAGTTTTTCCAGATATAGGCCGTAGATCATAGCCCGGCCATAAAAATTCATTGAAGTCATCAAGGACAATCCACGACTGTTCTCCATCCAGCCCAAGATGCTTTTTTACCTTAGGCGGAATTTCAATGGCGACAGCCTGATTAATAGGGGGAGTATGCGTGATAGGAGCAACGGTGACTGTCCGGCTATCGTTGTCATTTTTGACTACCAGAATAATGGCACAGGGTATGTTCTTTAAGCCCTCGTTTTTTCCTGCTTGGTATTCATTCCGCCATAAATATGAATAGGAAATAACAAGCCCACATTCCGGTAGCGCCATATTGGGTTAATCCATCAAGGCATTCAGATGATCGTGTGCCGAGTCCATTTGTGCGGTAGAAATTGCGCTAACAGTTTGTTCCGGTAGTTCACTTATATGATAAACGTGTCGTGACTGGGCTTTGAGTAGCAAATATTCATTATAGTCATGTTCGGAAACGAAATAGCCGCTCGTCCGCCCATGACTTGTAATCGCTATGGCTTCCCGTTGAACTTGCTCTTTGTATTGGCCGAAATTTTTGACGAATTTGGTTGCTGGAATTTCTTGCATGACTCACCTCAAATGCACAAAATACGTATATTACGGAAAATGCGTAATATGTCAATTGATCCTAGAAAAATCATTTTGTCCACGTAATGATTTTTTAGGGTCAAAGATTTTGCTACGCTTTTCAGGGCAATAAAAAACCCGCTAAGCCTCTCGGCTTGCGGGTTTCTATTTGGTTTAGTATTTGGTGGAGGCGGGGGGAATTGAAAACTCGGCCCGCCTCAACATAAAAAATTTAAACCTTTTGTTTCAATATCTTAAATAATTACCAATCTATTTCAATGGCGGTTATTGGCGATTTATGGCGGCATCGACCGCCACTTTACCACCAGTGTATTGATTCCTAAATTGCGACGCGGGTTCAATTCCTAAATAGGGAATTGAACAAATTAGGCCACCGGGTTCAGCCGGATAGCGTCCATCAAATGATCCGGAGCCAGATGAGCATAGCGCATCGTCATCGTAATATCAGCGTGCCCCAAAATCCTCTGCAGCGACAGAATATTCCCGCCGTTCATAATAAAGTGGCTTGCAAACGAGTGCCGCAGGATATGAGTATTCTGCCCCTTTTGCAGCTCAATCTCCGCCCTGGTCACAGCCCGACGAAACGCCCCAATGCAGTTAGTAAACACCCTGTCATCCGGATTTTTATAACCGGCAAACCGAATCAAATCCTGATAAAACAAATCATCCAGCGGGATAGTGCGAGTACGTTTCGACTTAGTAAACTCATACGTCACCCTCGCATTGTGCAGCTGCTTAAACCGCAGATGCTCAGCCTCGCCCCAACGTGCTCCGGTTCTCAAACACAGCTGGGCAACATACCAGGTCGACTGGTTGATACAGCCACCCTTAATAGTATCCAACAACAACTTGATCTGATCGATCGACAGATACGACAGCTGGCGCTCCTGGATCTTAATGAAATCCACATCGGCAATGGGATTTTCATAATCGATCACCTTCAGCTTGCGCAACTTGTTATACACCGCTGATAAATAGCCATGATGATTGTTAAACGTCTTACTACTAATCCCTGAATCGAGCTTCTTAAACCGATAATTCACAAATTGCTCAGCGGTCAGCCTATCCGCCCGTGGATTACCCAGGGCAACAGCCATATCCAGCAAAACTCGATGACACCGATCACTGTTAGACAGATTGATGCCGTGGTACCGAAACCATAACTCAACGACCTCCCTCAGCGTACGAGGATCTGTCGACGAATTCTTCCTGGCCAGATGCGTAGCCAAATACTCGCGCTCAAAGATTTCGGCCTCTAACTTGACATCAAACGACTTTCGTACTCGCGGAATTCCCTTCCGATCGACCTCGACCAGCCATTTACCTGTTTTTGTTGCCTTTACAGCCACTTAGTTAGTCCTCACGCGCATGTACACGCACGCGTGTGGCGGAGTAATTTTTTTTTGAAAAGGCCCTCGGAAAAGCGTAACAAACGTGACATAAAATAAATAAACATAATAAATATAAATATAAACATAAGGTTACATAGGATATTGAAAGACACTTTTACCGTAACAAAGCCGTGACATCGGCGTAACATTGTCACGCTTTAAAGTCACGGTTTTGTCACAAAATGTCACACCCTTAAAAAAACGCCACAGCCCACGCTGATAAAGCCGCGCGGCGTATATAAGCAAATACTGTGTAACGCCATGTCACGGAAATGTCACAGTAAAACCATTCTCAAGAACCCACCGTATCCGCTTGATTATAAAAAACAAAAACAAGCGTCTTTAAAACGTGTCACAGATGTTACGGTTTTCCGAGGGCCTAACCGGAAATTTTTTTTATCAGCGCCCTGATCTCGGCATGCATTGCCAGCGCATCCAGACTATTCGGCAGATTTTCAAGCAGCGCCGGAATTAAATCCAACTCCAGACAGCCCGTGATAATAGCCGTGCGCAACAGCTTCCTTCCCGCTTCCTCATGCCCCTGTTGATAGAGATAACAACCCACCGCCGCCGCATCAACGCACAGCATTCTAAAGGGCGCAGGGATAGCGTTAAATTGCTCGAAAATTTGCTCATTCGTCATAGTGATCCTCCAGGAACTGCTGATATTGCGGAATAGAGCTCTTAAAACTCATCTCCAGTTTGATTTGCTCCTCGAGCGTTGCCGATTCCATGAATTGCTTGATAAACAAACACATGCGTTGAGCGCGGGCATTGTCGCCCAGCGTCACTGTATAGGAGGTCTTCGGTTCACCGGCTTGATTCATCTGATCCAACAGCATTTCCCCTACTCCGGCTAACAACCAATCCAGCGAAACATGATATTTCTCATGTAATTGCCGCAACAGATGCCCACCGATGGGCTCGTCTCGCCAAATAAAATTATTTATTGTTCGTTCTGACGTGTCTGTTTCTTTTGCAATATCAGCAACATGAATACCGGTCCGCTCCTTAAACAGAATAAATCTGCTTATTTCGGGTGACTTTTTATTTACACGCCTTTTTTTAGCAGTTACATTAGCCATAAGTTCTTAAACACCTAATAAAAACACTTTTGATTATACAAGGAAACATTATGCCAACCTCAGAAAACAACCCAAAAAAAGTAATGATGAACATTCGTCATAGCTCTGAAGTTAAGGCGTTTGCCGATGAGAAAGCCGCCCTAAGCAACGAATTCCCCAGCGCGTTTTACCGCCGTGTCTTTAATACCGGGCTAGAAGCCATGTACGGCTTGAAGATCGTCAATAACGAGATCGTTAAACAGTAACCCTAAAAACCTGACCTAAAGGCTCTCTACTTGCCGATTCTTGGCAACCCCCTCCCAAAAAGAGGGGGATTTTTTTACATTATCACCGCCGAACACACCCAAAAAAATACGCTTAAACACCTAAAAAAAGGTGCTTCCGAAACAAGAAAATAGAACTGAGGAGAAACAAAAATGAACAAATTCACCATGACCGGCATTATGAATTTTGATAACAGACCGCATATCACCTACACCATGGGCGACACGCAATACATCTCCATGCGCCCGCTGATAGATCAAATCGGACTGGACTGGCGGGGGCAAAAACGAGGTCTATTAGATGATGATTCCGTGCTTTTTTACGGCACCTTGCTGCTGGAAGACGGAAAAATCGTGCAAGCGCCGTGCAAATATGACCTAAAAAACGATGTTTTACCGAATCATGATTCGGAAAATAGCCCAATAATTGCCAATTTTTGCAGCGACGAAACACAAAAAGACACTGTTTTTATCCGTTTAAGACGGGTTCAAATGTATATCGCAAGAATCAGCATTGGTCATGTACGTGGCAGAGGTAACGAAAGTTCAGCCGAATACCTATTGTCCTTGCATGAAGAATGGGCTGACGCCCTATACGACTACGAAACCACCGGCGTCGCCATCAACAGACGGCACCTATCCAGCCAGGACGCCAAAGAAAAAGGCTACGTCCGCATGACATCCGTTATTCGTGAGAAAAACAAAACCGAAAACCAGAATGACCGCTCCCTGATGTCAGGCATGTTAAAGGATATGGCCGACCAGCATGGACTGAACTACCAGGTCGATTTGCTCGATGAAAAAGACGCTAATTAAGCCGAAAATTAAATCAGGACGCAGAAAATGCAGCGGATACATGCACAGATCATCGACAAAGGCCCCTTGACCGACAAAGAAGCCCAAGTATTGCGCTACATGTGCGAAGGCCTGTTCAGCACAGAAATAGCCGTGCGCCTATTCCGGTCGCCGCGCACCATCGGCAAACACATCGAAAACATCGCCTACAAACTCGACGCCCGAGGCTCCAGCGAGATCGTACTCATCGCACGGGAACTAGGCTACGTAGAAATAACCCTGAGCAACACCAGCAACCACCACGTCCTGAAAATAATATTGCTGCTGATCCTATGCAACACCCTGTTTCCGCAAACCGACATGCGCAGACCGCCAAAAACCCGCACATCCGTCGTTAGACTGGTGCGCTTACACCGCCAACAATAGAGAGAGATAAACATCATGCAAAAACAACCTGAAAAAACTTACCCAATCATCCCAAAAATGGCGCAGATACTGATGTTAATCGAGACGCGCATCCAGATCGACGCCGACGCGTACCTACCCACACAACGTAGCCGGTTTATCGACCTGACCACGCTGAAACTATCCGAACTGGAAGACCACTTTTTTACCTATGACCAGATAAAAAACCTCGTCATTAGCATGGTGCAGCGCCACGAAACCGGAACCGCAAAATGGCATATCGACGTCGAAAACTCCACCGCCGATCACGTCGCCATAGTTATCGGGCCGGGACAACAACGGGAGTTAATCCCGGTTAACTTATTGATGGCCGCCAGCACCGGCCATGCCCCTGTTCAAGTGCATTGACCATGAGCGATAACGACAAACGGATCATCCCGCCATTCGTCAACGTCGGCAAACAGGAGCGGATGATAGATCCGCGCACCCTGACCAACGGCCAGCGGCAAATGCTCTGGCTGGGCATAAAAACCGCCGAACCTGAACTGGCAACGATGCTGCAAACCGATACCAACATCGATGCATTAAAGAAACAATTGGGCGCCACCGAGCGGTTTACAGTCGCAGACTGTCACCGCTACTTGGAGGCCGGATTAAAGAAATTTGAGGAGAGAAAACCATGAACATACCAGAACGCAGGATCAGAATCGTAGTGTCAGATGTAGTGACTGATTTCAGACGCGATTTTTTTAATTCGACCAATTGCCCCGACATAGATAAATCCTATCATGACGCAATATCAAAACTCGATGGCATTTTGTTGCTATTTTCAGCTGGCAAAATATCCAGATTTATAAAAGCGTATCAAGACGAAGTTCTGCAACTGGGCCAAATATTAGGCTTGACCCCATCAGAGACTCATCAGGGAGAAATAACCGACAATGAATCTAAAGCGCCGGTTTGCAACGCACAGATAACAGACGCCAAACCCGTTGCAATGGCGGTGCAATCATGAGTCTTTTTTACAAAACCAATAATCCAGCCGTATTGACCGAAACAGCACAGCATCGGCAACAGCTTAATCAAATGAGAGATGACGGTTTGGCGTTTCGCGATTCATTTGCCGCTACGAACGCCATTTTTGAGTATTCAATGGACGATAACAGATTTACCGGCTTGATATTCGAACCGCCCAAAGACAGCCGTTTTTGGACTAAACCGGATAGGAGAAGCGGCACCCAATCCCCCCGCTCCAAAGTGCCGAAAATGACCCCGGAAGAAAAGCAGCAACATACGCAATTACTGCAACAATGGTCGGATACATACCCCAAAACAAAACCGCAAAAACGCGACATTTTTAAAAGTTTGGGTACTGACTGGGGTATGGTGTTTTTATCCGGATTGGTATTTTTCGAGCATCAGGGGTTTGTTTACATTGAGACCAACATAACTCTCGGGGATCACGTCATCGAAATAGTGGGCAGCGAGTACCAATCGGCAAAAGCAGCATTCCAAGCCGTCCAGAAAAAGGAAGTGCAATCATGACCGCCACCCACCTACTGCCCAAACTAACCCCGCAACACTATGCCGACGCCGTCGCCAGCCTGATGAAAATAGCCGTAAAAGATTGCGGCGGCTCCCGGTCCTGCGCTCGGCTATTATTGAATGCCTACAATTCCTACGCATTTAATTTTGACATAACCGACCTATGCGGCCTTGACGATAAACTGTACAGCGCCGCCCTGGTCGTTATCCGCTGCAGAAAAGAATTGTGTCGAGAACCCCATGAATTCATTGACAACGGCGCGCGAGAATTTGAAGCGCTGTGGCAACAATGGAAACGCTACGCAATAAAAAAAGGAGCGCGGTCATGAGCTTTTATAAAACAGATGATTCGTCAGTGCAGGAAGCCATATCAAAATACTTTCAAGGCGTAACACATCTTTATGAAAAAGCTAATAAGTTTTCAGAACTATTCGGAGCAGAAAAAGCGATATGTTACTTCTCGAACCATGATTTCTGTTTTGGTGGATTAATATTTAATCCGCCGAAAGACTATAGATTTTGGTTCAAACCAGATCGGAAAAATGGGACTCAATATCCGCGCTTAAGAGTGCCTAAAATGACCGATGCTGAAAAAGTTAGTCATGCTGAATTCATGGTTAAATGGCAAGGCAACTATCCGACAATGAGACCGCAAATATTAGATAGGTTTTACGAAAGTATTGGGACTAACTGGCATAGTGTCTCGTTATCAGACATGGGATTCTTTATTCATGAAAACGTTGTTTTTATAGATACCGACTTGGTATTAGGTCCTAATGTAATTGAGATATTAGGCAGCGAGTACCAAGCGGCAAAAGCTGCATCTCAGGCGGGTGAAAAATGAATGGCACCCAATGCAAACGTCATAAATACGAATTCAAGAAAAACGTTGTAAATATAACCGTGTGCATTTCATCAACGGGAAAACGTTTTGAAAAAAGCCAGCGCGGTATTTACATCTGCTCCGTGTGCAGAAAACAGTATGTCGGTCAATCACAATACATACCAAAATCATTGGAAGAAGGTGCAGCATGAACCCAGTCCAACCCATCACCATCAAAGAGCGCCAAGAGCGAACAACTCTACGCCTGGAACAACTGATAGACCGTCAAACCCAAGAGCGCGGCATAAACCCCATGCCGCTTGAACATGACACCCTATTACGTCGTGTCCGTGATGGCGGTTGGTCAGGAGAGTACCTCGCCGCCGCCATGATCAGTGCCTATTATGTAGGCTCTCCCTTTAATCTCACCTTGGGCCATATGCACCGTCTTGATGCCGAAGGCTTTCGCCTGTTCCATCAGATCCTGCACATCCGCATGATCCCGGGTTGGAGTGACAATGATCTGTATGCCTTAGTGCTTGAGATCAAACAAATACTGGCGAAGGAGAGCGGCGATGAGTTATCTAGCGATGAGTGACAAAGGCTGGTTGCGTCAACATTGGCCGCAGCACAACCAAAGCCACTTAGAGCGCTTTATCAACCTCGTCGTCAAACGGCTTAATTACGTCAAAGAACCGACTACCCAGCAACTCGCAGCCGTGCGTTGGGCAGCCTATAAGGACATGACAGGATCAGTTGAATAATGTTAATCGACCTAAACCCACAAATCATCAACCGCCTGATCCAGGAATTCAGGTTTAAAGCCGTCGGCGAACACCTGCGCGAAGGCGTTTGCCCCGCGTGTGGCAAAAAAACCTTATGGACCTGGGCGGCCAAGCCCGGCATGGTGCAATGTAACCGCACCAACAACTGCACCTGGCAGGCGACGAGCAAAGAACTGTTCCCCGACCTGTTCGAAGACCTGAACAAAAAATACCCGGCAACCAAGGAGATCCCCAACCAAACCGCAGACGTCTACCTATCGCTGATTCGCGGCTTTAACCCGGCCCAACTCAAAGGCTGGTACGAACAAGGCAAATACTGGAATTCGCACGGCGACAAAGGCACGGCCACCGTGCGCTTTTACCTGGACGATGCCAAAACCGCCATGTGGGAGCGCCTGATCGATGACGTCACCATCACTGATCCAAAAGACGGCAGTAAAGAAACCCGCAACAAAAACTTCAAAGGCAGCTTCAAAGGCCTGTGGTGGCAACCGCCCGGCTTTAACATCGAAGAAAAAGACGATATCTACTGGTGCGAAGGCATACTCGATGCTATTGCCTTAAACCTGGCTGGCTTTAAAGCTGTTGCAATTATGTCGGCCGGCACCTTCCCCAGCGAAGCGATCAAACCGCACCTAAAGAAAAAGGTAAAGTGGATCATCGCTATCGACAGCGACACCACCGGCCGCCGTTGCCTGCAAAAACACGCCCAAAAACTGCGAGACATGGGCGAAAACCTGGGCGCGGCAATCTCCAGCGAACACGAAGAAAAGCAAGACTGGAACGACCTGTACAAAGCCCAAAAACTGACCGACGAGGACATGATCCGCTACCGTCATCTGGGGCGGCTGGAACTGGCGAAAAACTATTATGAAAAAGCCAGAACCATGTGGGAATTCAACCAGAAAAAGACCTTTTTTGTGTTCACCTTCGGCAACAGTACCTATTCATTCAGCATCGATCCAACCGAATATGAAAAAGCCGTCACCAAAGAACACGAAAACGACCCATTAAAAGCCGAAAAAATAGCCTTCAACCACGCCAGCAAAATCAAAGAAATCGCCACCTTCAAAATGGACTTTCTCTACTTTCAAAAGCCAGACAACGGCGAAGACGGCCAGTATTTCTTTCGCCTTAAATTCAGCAACAACGCCGCCGAAGCGCAACTGCCGTTCGGCGGAAAAACCTTCGGCGGCAGCGGCGACTTTAAAAAGTCGGTCATGCATCAAACCCCGTCGGCCCTGTTCACCGGATCAACCAAAGAGCTCGATTATATGTATAAAGACTGGATGGGGCGCATCCCAAAAATAGTAAAAACCCTGGACTACGTAGGCTACGACCGCACCACCGGCGCTTACGTCTACCTCGATTACGCCGTCGAAAACGGCCAAATCATCAAACTGAACAAAGAATCCTTTTTCCAACTCAAAAAAACCGGTATCAAAACCACCGTGGACATTAAACAAAAACTCAACACCCAACCGGTCGCCGACTGGCTCCCCGATTACCAAGCTGCGTTCGGTACCGGCGGCATGGTCGCATTGAGTTGGTGGCTAGGTTGTCTGGTCGTCGAACAGATCCGGCAACAACACCGCAGCTATCCGTTTTTTGAAGTGGTTGGCGAAGCCGGTTCCGGTAAATCGGACATGGTTGATTTCCTATGGAAACTGCTCGGCCGCGAGGGAGAATCCTTCAACCCCAACAGCTCAACACTGGCCGGACGCACCCGCAAAATGGCCGAAGTCTCCAACCTGCCCGTGGTTTTTAATGAAACCGACAATGAAAAGGTCGCAGAAGACCGGCACATGAAAGCGTTTAATTGGGATGAACAAAAAGACCTGTTCGACGGCGAATTCGGCCGCGTAACCGGCGTTAAATCCCAAGACAACAGCACCAAAAAGCCCGTCTTTAAAGCGGGTCTGATGATCGTCCAGAACGTCCCAGTTGTCGCCTCAGAAGCCATTATGAGCCGTATCACACATCTACAATTCGACCGATCGCATCACTCCATTGAAGGTAAACACGCCTCAGACAGGCTCAACATGCTGCCGGTCATGGACGTGTCCGGATTCCTGCTACACAGCGTACAACGAGCCGACGCCATCTTGAAGAAGTTCAACGAACAATTCGGCAAACACCGCGTAGCCTTGCAGAGCAACCCCAAAATCAAACTGCAGCGGATCATCGAGAACCACGCCAAAATCATGGCCTTTGCCGATTGTCTCTCGCTGGTTGTGCCTGTGACCGATATCACCCTTTCCAACATCCACCGAGCCATCATTACCATGGCCGAAACCCGCCAGGAATCGCTCAATGAAGAACATCCAATCGTGCAGCAATTCTGGGCAACCTTTGATTATCTGGATAGCCGGGTATTTCCGTCAGCCGATGGTGAGGCGTTCGTATCGAAAAACCAGCTTAACCACTCTAGCAACCCCGAGGTGGAAATCGCCATCAACCTGGTTAATTTTGGTCAAGTGTGCAGAGAACATAAAGTTGAAGTGATCGATGACAAATTATTAAGGCGTCATTTGCAGCTCAGCCGCAAGCGCCTGTATTTAAGAAATGAACCGATCCGGTCAAGGCTTGAAGGCCGGACCATTCGGTGTTGGATTTTTAAACGTTGAGGAGAGAGTATGAAAAACATCGCCAAGCTTACTGTAATAGTAGCCCTATCATTATGGGGTATAGCGTCATGCCAAAATTCTGAGTGGTATCAACATGACAAATTTAAGAGCGAGCTCGCCAAAACACCTAAAGGAACGGCATGGTACGAAAAAAGCGAAACCGGCATGTGCAAGCTAATGGCAGTCAATGCCTAACGCCACGGTAAGGCGACCGACGCCCGAGGACACCGAAAATCATGAAGAACTTTGAAAAACATAAACCGCGAACCGCGCTTATGGCGTCGGTTCGCGCTTAACCGTATAGTTATGCAGAGGAACGCAATGAATTTATTTAAAGCAAAAGATGGAAGTTTAATTAACCCAAGCAATGTGAATTTAGTTAGACGTTACAAAGAGGAAGGATCGTGGATAGTTAAATTCGACTTCGGCCCTTCCGCCAGGGAAATTATTTTTAACTCTGAAAAGGACGCAAATGAAGAAATTGAAAGATTCGAGGCGCACTGTGCATAACGCAGAGCTAAGGTGCGCGAGCGATAGCGAGCGTCACACTTGAGCGCCGGGTTATATTTTAAGAGGATAAATTATGGAAATTGGGAAAACACATAGAGGATTTGCCGTTGGCAATTTCTTAGACATGTACGGTTGCAAATGCAGTATTCAGAAAAGTTCACTGGCGGATGACGACGCGATCTGGGTCGGTATTGATGATGCAGAGCCGAAAATACTGGCGAGCCAGGCTGAGATGTTCGGAATCAAGACGGACGAAACGACAGGATGGGTACCATATCCAATTCCGCAGGAAGTTAGCTTTACTACACGTATGCACTTGAATCGTGAGCAAGTTAAATTACTGCTGCCGATATTGGAGCGTTTTGTTAACACCGGCGAGATATAACGCCGTGTTAAAGCGCGCCGACACTGAACTTTAAAAACACCGCGACGCCGAACGGCGTCGCATTTGAACACACAGTTATACGCTGAGGCTGATATGGCATGTCCTAAATGTGGGTGCAAAGAAACGTATTGTTGCAATATTGACGATACCGAAGAAGATTATGAAATGGAGCGATGCGCCGGATGCGGGAGTGTTTTTTATGCAATGGATGCAGCGGAAGATGACGACGATGGTTCTGAGTAGTGGGGATGACGTTTGAATTAAGGAGCTCCGCTATGCGCCTCCGCTTGAATGTTGGGTTATATTTATGAAAGAAGATTGCCAGAGCTGCGAGCATATCGCAGAAAAAGAGGATGGCACCCCTTATTGTGAACGCTCAAAAAAAGACCTGCCGCATACCCGATACAGAGGCTCTCAAATGGTTATTTGGATGTCGAAAGGCATACCAGAATGGTGCCCTGAAAATGAATATAACGCTTAGCTGTGGGGCGACAGCGGCTTTATCGCTGGCGTCCCGCACGAGCGTTGTGTTAGGCCGAGATAACACAGGCTATCATTGACAACCACAAAACAACCGACTAAGCTTTTACCCGGAGTCTCACAACTCTTCAAAGCGGAACCCGCACCCGATAGACCATGCGGTTTTTTTGTGCCTGCCATTTTTCAACCATTGCGAGGACGTGCGCGCAATGGTTCAGATCAATGTCGGGAGTAGGCTAATACAAGACCCGCAAGGGAAATAGGCCTGACTGCCCTTTGACAGTTGTGAACTCCTGACACCATTCTTTATTCACAAATTCAAAGGAGACTATTATGTCTAATTTAAAAACACTCGCTAACCCGTTTCAATTTGCCGACCTTGATGTGCGTACCGCTGTCGATGAGCATGACGACGTCTGGTTTTGCGCCAAGGATGTCTGTAACGTGCTCGAAATTACGTGGGCAGGACGCGGAAATACGCTCAGGTCCCTACCGGAAACATGGCTAATGGTCTCGTACTACGAGACCATTCAAGGCGAAAGAGAGACGATTTTTATCAACGAAGCCGCTCTTTACAAGCTTATTTTTCGCTCCAACAAACCTAAAGCCGAAGAGTTCGCTAACTGGGTCTGTGAGGAAGTCTTGCCAACCATCCGCAAACACGGCTTTTTCGGTAATGTCCCTCCCAAAGACTACCTCGCCATCGTTAAGCAAATCTCCCTGTTAACCAACCAACTCGCCGAAACCAAAAACGCCTTTACCCACCAAATGCTGGTTAAGCCGCTGCGCAACCTGTGCAACATGGCCGGTCATCCGATGCCCGACATTGCCCTGATCAGCCAGCAAATTGACCAGTTGGACTTATTTGGTAACGAAGGCGGTGCCCAATGAACCGCCAGGCGCAAATGGATGCCGTTCGCGAAAGCGGCTTGCGCAATGAGATAGACCGGCTGGAAGGCATCATCGGCGCATTGTCGGTTGCAACCTCCGGCGTTGCCGCTTCCATTGACGATGGCGAAGCACTCAGCGCCACCCATGTAGACCGGCTGTTTGGGTTGTTGCTGGGTGAGCTGTCCGACAGCCAGCAAAACTTAAGCCGCTTGATATAATAAGCAAACAGGCACAAGGACTGTGCCTAACGCCCTTAATTAAGGCGGCGGATACAACTTTTCAAACAATACGGTGAGCGTGTGCCGCTCGCCTTGAATTAACCGTTAGGCTGAGAAATCAAATGAATATTTCTATGGTTATGTCAATATTAAAAGTGCAGTACGGATGGAACGGTTGTTTCGCCGCCGGGAAAGGCGATATCGCGTCTGAAATTTTACAAAGGCATACATGTGAAAGTTGCGCAGCAAAAGAGTGTGCTGCATTTATTTACGATGAGTGCGGGCCTAATTATTTTATGAAACGATTTGACGGAAAACCGAATTGGCGTAGTGTTGAACGCGACCGTGCCGGCTCCGAATCTTGTACGCTACATTAACGAAGAGCGCCTAACGCTTAGCTCAGGCGCGTAGCGTTAGCGGAGTCGCGCTGGAGCGTTGTGTTATATTTATTTGCAGGTGGGTATTGACACGTAACATGTTACGTGATTTAATATGTTCACGGTTTGAATTTCTCAAACTACACCTGAGGGCAGAAAAATGAACACACAAGAAATAATGACAACACACAACATAGTTTCTAACGTAGAAATAGCCGGAAGTAGCGCGGGAATTATGCGCTATATGGTCGAAGGCACGAATATTCCTTATTTTTCTGACGAGATTAATGATCATGCGTATGTCGATCATTATGGTTCTGAATCAGGATTTCAAAATGCAAAACTGGTAGTTTTTAAAAACGGACAAATGAGACAAGAAAATTTTAAAACACTAGACGAGGCACTATTGGCTTTGGTCTCTGTAAAATGAGAAAGCCTGACAAAACGGCCGCCGACCGGAATCGGCGGCTACGTGAGAAACAAGCCAAGGACGGTATGGTTTTGGTGCAGGTCAAAGTTCCGGCACAACGCCGGGGCGATATTTTAGAAACAGCACGGAAGATGAGAGACGGCGAAATATAACGCATTAGCTAACAGGGCGCGGTAAAGTGCCCGACGATTAAACATAGATTGAACCCGCGCTCCTGTTGAGCGCAGGGTTAGGCAAAGGATATAACCATGACACAACTACCAACGATTACCGACCGGCAAAGCTGGTGCTGCGAGAACGGCTGCGGTGAGTGCCGCCCTGTGCAGATTGATTTTGAATACAGCCGCACTGAAGACATGGACGGCAACCTGATTGATAGCAAGACTGAAAAAGTGTGGGCGAGCCATTGCTGCAAGGCGGAGTTACTGCTGTGGGGTGAGGACAAGCAAGACTTCATCGAGTATGCGCCTAACGCTTAGCTGTGGGGCTGAGCGCGGCTTTATCGCGCGAAGTCCCGCACGAGCGTTGTGTTATGCCCCATTTTCAATTTCCGGTGATTATTACTTGATTAATTATATCCGGTGGATATAATAGACGCATCAAAACGATAACCCACCGGAGAAGAAAATGAAAAAATTACAAAGATTGAACGGTAACTTAACATCAAGAGCAGTTGATGCCCTAGTGGCCGCAACTGGCATACAGATTGAATATTACTTAAAACAAGGTAAAGTTGATTATAGAGGCAGACCATTATGGGTCTATAACGTAGCTGGATTTGAGTTTAAGAATCGTGGACAAGTAGCCAGAAAGTTAATTGAAATCATAAACGATATCTTGTTGCCTAATGGGTTGGTAAACGAAAGTATTATAACTACCGCACATATGAGTGGTAGCCCAACTATCAAATTTTTTGAAATAGTTGACGAATGAAAGAAAACAAAGCCAAGGCGGCAAGGATAGCCGCCGGACTTTCGGCAAGGGAAGCCGCTGAACTGGTTGGTGTAACATTGATAACTTGGCAAAGATGGGAAGGCCAAACAGGACGGGCAACAGAAATACCATCAGGATACCTTGAGCTTTTCCAGCTAAAAACGGGAACGCACCCCACGCATGTTTTAAGTGAACGTAGGGTATAACGCTAAATAGGCACACAAAACGGTGCCTATCTCAACAAACACACCTATCTACCTAAACAAATCAACCTGCAATTGCTTCCGCTGGGCCGGTTGCAGGTTGTTGATTAAGGTCGCGGCAATTTGCAGCGTGGTTTTTTGCGGAGGGTTCAAGTCGTGTTTATAGGCCAACGTAAAAACAAAGCTGGCCCCGCATTCTCGGGTGTTGGTGCAGGCGCAATAGAGGTCCTTAACCGTCCCGCTTAACTCATTACTCGACGTGATCAAGGCTTTTTTCTGGCAATGTGGGCATATAACACGCATTTGGCTCTCCAGCTGTTTTGCGTATTATAGCAAATAACACATATATTCATGCGTTTCTATACGTCAAAACACCTAATATTCGCCCTAAACCGTCCAAACCGGATTTGTAAACTTAACCACCTCATCCCCCATAATCTCATTCAACTCCAAAAACGTCTGCTGCATGGAGATAACCTCCAGCTCGTGATAAACCCGCATCGTTTTTTCCATGTCGCCGAAACCACCGGTATTTTGCGGAATAATGCCGGATAACCCAGGCTGCATCCGGTGCATGGCCAGCATTTCGCGCTCGGTAATACTTTTTATCGCCTCAAAATCGTCCTTGGTGCCGATGTCGCCTATGGGGATGACCTTAACCGGCTCCCTCGACGACGTTTTTCCGATATTCAAATACATCGACCGGCCATTGCCCGGCCCTTTCGACTGCTTGATTTGCTCCCCGATGGCCGTAGCATCCTTAGGGTCTATATCGGCATCGGTCGTCACCAGAATGTAACCCATGTGGTTACCGTTCAGCAGCACTTTACGCCGGAACAAGGTAGACGCCTCACCGAGCAGCACCGACTGAATGCCGCCCATGTATTCCGGCACGCCGTAAATCGACTGCTTAAGATCCGGCTCTAGCAGATGAATCACCTCGCCCTCTTTAAACTCAACCTGTCCGCCGTCGTCCAGCAATTTGATGTAAAAATCCTTTTTCCGCGCCCGACGCATCGGTACTGCAGGCAGGCTTTGCAGCTTGGTGGTTTGACCGAATCGGTTGGTCAGCCGCTGCAAATAGCTGTTGCCGGTCACCAGGTGATTTAACGCGGCGATTTCCAAATCCTTTTTGCTGAGCAATTTCGACGGCTCAAACCATTTTAAAATCATATTTTTTTTAAAATGCAGAATCGGCCCGTGATAGGCATTAGCGCCCATCAAATTGACCAACCCCGGCATGCTGACCGGAGGACGGTAATACTCGCCGCCGCTGTCCAGAAACGTGCCGAGATAATCCATGGCATTGCTCGCTAAAATCGGTTCAGGATCGCCGAAACTAAATAGGCTGGTTTTCCCGGCCGCTGGCTTTGCGGTCAACGTGTTGTACATCTCAATAGCGCGGTCAATCATCGTTTTTTATCCCATAGATACGGTAGTTTTTTGGCGCACAGCGATAGGCTCATAGGCCAGCGCGTGCATAATGCTCCAGGCCACGTCGGCGTGGCCGGTGGCGTTGTTGCGGCCAGCGGCGTACGTAATGGCTCCGCCGCTGCTGGTGGTGGTTTTGGTGATCATCATGAACGCCTGGGTGATCTGTTTATTGCCACATTCATATTCAAAACGGCCGTTCTCGATCACGTCGATGGCCTTCATGACGAGCCTAGTTTTTGTCTCGTTGCTGTAGTTGATCGGGGTTGCGCGGCGGTAGAACTGCTCGACCAATTCAAACAAACCGTAACCGATGCCGGTAATATCGATGCCGATGTGCTGGACGTTATGGCTGTCGCAAATCTCCTTAATACGGTTGGCCTGATATTGGAAATTTTGCCCATGATAATCAAGGGTTTGCAGAACACGCCATTTGTCGCCTGGCTTTAGCGGGATGGCTAAAATAGCAAGGCTGGCATTATCGCGGGTTCGGCTTGGGTCGTAACCGATAGCAACCGGGCGGTTGCCGTAAGGTCTCGGGGCTTTGTCGTTATAGTCGGTGTAATCTTCCTGCGCATAACAGGTCGTCATGATGCTTAGGTTAAATACGCTATTGGCATCGTCTATAAATCCGCACATGCACAAATTTTTGAAATCTTCTGTGCTGTACTCAGCGCGTACCTCTTCGACATCAAATAGGTCGCATCCCTGCTCCTCGGCATCTAATAGTGTGACCATGTGCCGCCACGTTCTATCAGGCCCCAGCGCACCGTCTTTTAACGCTTTGTGACTCACATCAAACTCAACTCGCTTGTTCACCGCAAACTTTTTATTGTGAGTTTCTCCGCTCCATTTTGGGTAGGCTTGGTGACTGAGTGCAGAGGGCGTGCTAAAAAGTGTGCGTCGCCACTTTTTATGCAGCGCCATTCCCGAGGCGACCTTGTAAATTTCTTCAAATTTTGGTATCCAGAAGCACTCATCTACATACAGATTGCCCGTGTGCGATTGGGCGGTGCGGCTGTTAGTTGATAAGAAAATCAATTTTGCACCGTTTGACAGCGTCATCACGTCGCCGCCTTTAATTTCCACCTCGAAATGCTTTAACGCAAAGGCAATAATATAGGCTTTAAACACATCAACTTGTTTGTGTGATGCCGATAGAAATATCTGATTACCGCCCGTCAAAATTGCATCGGCAAAAGCTTCAAAGGCAAAATAATAAGTCGCGCCGATCTGCCTTGACTTCAAAATAAACCGATTGCGGCGGGTGTCAGGGTTGTTCATCGCCTCCCACCATTTCAGCTGGTACGCGTAAAACTCACTGTGTAACACCGACATAATCATTTCTTCAGAAATGCTGCTGATGTCGTTTTTCGCCTTCTTCTCGCGCGGTGCTTTTTTCTGCCCGGCAGACTTAAGCGGGCGCTCAGCCTCGCCATTGTCAACAGCAACCGGCGCGAGCGATTGATAACGCCCGTTCTTGATCGCCTCCGCCTGGGCCAGTTGTATTTTCAGATTGCCGAAGGTCGCGCACAGCGACGCCTGTTCCGCTATTTCGCCAGGCGTTTTGTTTTCGCGATTCGCCAGTACGCAAATGCGCTGGGCAATAACCTGCTCGGCGCTGCTTTCCGCCTTTTTTTCATCCCAGCCGTAGGCTTTTTTCCAGTTGTATAGGGTGCGCGCATCAATGGTCATCTCGGATGCGATTTCCTCAACCGTCCAGCCCTTGACGTAAAACTGTCCGGCCAGCGCTTTGGTCTGCTCCGAATAGTGTTTGGCTCCCATTAGCCTGCGACTTCCTGCGCCAACAGTTTAGTTAGTCCATATCGAATAGCCCTCATGTTCGTCCTTTTTTTATAGTCAGAGGCTATTTTATGACTAAAACACCCATAAAAACGCGCTAACTATTTAGCGCGATTCCTAACGGCTAAATATAGGAATTATAAGGATTTTATCTGATTGTTAAGGGCGATTTTTGCCCCTAGAATTGAGCGCAACTGAACAAACAAACGCATAAAAAAGGGTGTTATGGCTGTTAGCAAATTAAAAACAGAATTCCAGTGCATTGGGCGTAGCGGAAAAACCGTAGACGGCCGCACTATCGATCCGGATATGTTATTGCAGGTCGCAAAAAACTACGACAAAGCCAAATACACCGCGCTGATCTGGCCCGAGCATAATCACGACAATTACAACTATGGAATGGTTGACACTCTAAAGGCGCAGAAAAACGAAGAAGGCGGCATCGATTTATTCGCCATTCTCGCGCCTAACGATTTCTATCTGAGCGACAACCGTTACGGGCAAAAACTGTTTACCAGCATGGAGCTGCGGCCAAAGTTTCGCGGCACCGACGAGTGGTATTTAACCGGCCTCGGCGCAACCGACAACCCCGCCTCTGCAGCAACCTCGGAAATTCGTTTTTCCACGTCCGCAAAAGATGCACTGGTTTCAGAGTATTTCGCTGTTATCGACCAACAACCCAGCGAAGAGCAGCCTCCGAGCTGGTTTATGCGCTTTACTGAAAAATTCACTAAAACCGAACAGCCCGATGAGGACACTATGAAAAAGGAAGACCAAGACGCTCTTATAGCGAAATTTTCCGCAATGGAAGGGGACATCGCCGCATTGAAACGGACGATCGCAGCATCAACCGAAAAACCAACCGATGATTACTCATCGGCGTTAGTAAAAATTGAAGCATTAAACGCCCAGATCGAAACGTTTAAATCCGAAAAATCCGAAGACGCTGCCAAGTTATTGCAATTCACTGAAGCCTTCACCGCGCTGCAAACTGAATTTAACAAAGCGGTCGGCGAGCAAAACGGAACGGATGCCGAAGAATTTACCGGCGACGAAACAAATCACTCTGATTGCATTTAAGGACAAATCATGGCTCATCATTTAAGTAAGCGCGGCAGAGACGCTTTAAATCTGCATTTTAAGAACACCGCAGAGGCTTTCGGCGAGTCGCCGGGCAACCCATCCGCCGGACAGCATTATTCCGCGACACCGACCATCGCGCAAAGGATGTATGACAAGATCATCGAAGATGGCAACGCTTTTTTGCAGCTGATTAACATCATCGGCGTCACTGAATTAAAAGGCGAAAAAGTCGGCATGAGCCTATCGGGCCGGGTCGCCAGCCGTACTGACACCTCGGGTGCCGGTGAGCGGACGCCGAAGCATTTAGCCGGTACTGACGCTAAGGGTTACGAGCTGTTTCCCACTGAATTCGATGTCGCCCTGAAATATGCGCTAATGGACGCCTGGGCGAAATTTCCTGATTTTGCGGCCCGCTATATGGCGCTAGTGCGTAAAGCCATCGGCAACGATATGTTGCAAACCGGCTGGACAGGCACATCGGCGGCGGTAGCAACCAATTTAGTCACCAACCCGCTATTGCAAGATTTGAACAAGGGCTGGTTGCAGCTGTTGCGGGAGTACGCCGCTGGATCGCAGCACGTACTGGGCACCGTTGGCGCACCTGTGCAGCTTGGCAGCGCCTCATTTAAAAATCTGGACGTGTTGGCGCACGAGGCTAAATTGATGTTGCCGGTATACCATCGCCAGAACCCAGACCTGGTGCTTCTTGTCGGCTCGGATATTTTGTCTTATCAAGAAGACACGTACCTGGAGCTGAACGGCAACACGCCGACCGAAAAAGCCATGCTCTCGGGTCGCATTACCCGCGCCTACGCACAATTACCAACCATTTCCCCGCCTTTCTTTCCTGACAGCGCGGTGATGGTTACGCCGTTGAAAAACCTGTCTATTTACTTCCAGGAAGGATCTGTTCGTCGCACGCAAAAAGACAAGCCAGAAAAGAACGAGGTGCAAGATTTTAACTCAGCTAATCATGGCTACGTCATCGAAGAAGAAGAAATGGCGGCGTTTATTGAAGGGGTTACCTTTGCATGAGCAAGCTAAAAGCGATTAAGTACAGTCAATCCGCTGGAAATGATAATCCGACGGATTCGGAAGTTGCCGAAGTCGCAGCGGCATCGCCACGCGTCAGCAAGTTGCGGCAAATCAAGTCTGCGCAAATTGCCGAGGCGGCGGAGACCGGAGTAGATCGCTACGCCATCGGCTTTGACCCCGCTAAAGGCGACGACAGAAGCCATGTTGGGGCGCTCGGCATTGGCCATGGCCTTTTGGCTAACTACCAAGCCGCCATGGAAATAGACCTGGGCAAAATCAAGGCCGAAGTAACGCTGGAAGGCAAAGCGCGGATTAAACAAACCGTGCTACCGACCTACACGGGCTTCGTTAATGATTATCTGTCCAATGGGCATAACTACCCGAACGACGTTGCCGTGTGGGTCATGATCTGGCTGCTGGATACCGGCGACATCGAACAAGGTTTAACCCTGGCGCTGTATTTGATTAAGCAAAATCAAAAACTGCCCGACAAATTCAAGCGCGATGTGGCGTGCCCGATGGCCGAGTTTTTGTGTGATTTTATCTATGACTGGGCAAATAAAGAACTGAGCGCCGAGCATAGCGCCAGCCCCTATCTGGATCAGCTGGTCACCACCGCCGAGACCGAGCACTGGAACATGCACCCGCTGTTTCTGAGCAAACTGTATTCGATGCTGGCCAAGCACAAAAAGCGCAATGGCTATTACGAAGAAGCGCTGGCGCTATGCCAAAAGGCGGAAGCCATTAACCCTAAAAAAGCAGGCGTTAAAGGCATTACAGAAGAGTTGATAAAAATCATAGGGCAAGCCTAACCGGCGGTCCGAATAGTCTCCTCAAGCCCTGGCTGGCAACACCAACTGTGACTCACTTTGATTTAGTTGACGTCTCAGCAGGTTGTTTGTCCAGGCACTAATCATGGTGCGCACGGCGCACCCTACATTTTTACGGAGTCAAGCATGAAGACGATTTTTTTAGCGCCGTAGGTCGGGTTAGGCGTTAGCCGTAACCCGACACACTCGCACAAAATGTTGGGTTACGCTCACGCTAACCCAACCTACATTTTCACGGAGTAAGGCATGAAGACGAATTCTTTAGTAATTTCAGCAACCCTGTTGCTAATCGGCTGCTCAACGCCTGAACTGGACAACGGCTATCAGTTGGGCGACATAACCCACATCGCGATACGTGAAGAGGCCAACATTAAACAGGCTAAACAGGATTATTGCGACAAAGCCAGCGGCTCTGCCGTTAGGGACGCGGCATTACGATTGATCCGTCTGAAATATCCGTTCATCCCAGAAAACGGGATCTGCGGCTAATGAGCTTTTCCGGCAACGACGCGTTAACTACAGCCGAACCGCTCACCAATGACGGTTTTTGGCCGAATGTGTCAACAGGCGATTTGCTGGATAACTACCACGTCCCTGCCGAATACGCAGGCGGCGTGGTGACGACCGGCTTAAGTATGGCAATCATCAATATCAACATTCGCCTGGCGGACGTTAAAGCCAAGTTGATGCTTGACAGCTATGCCAGCCTTGCCGCTTACAACACAGCGCATCCCGAATCCGTCAACGGTAAGCAGGTGCTGGACGAACACTACAAGCATGCGGTTTATGCCCGTGCCAAGGCCGGATTGTTGATGCAGTTCCCGGCAATTAACAAACTGCCGCAGGCAGAGAACCGGGCGACCGACAGCGAAAAAATGGAAGAGTACTGGCTCAATGAAAGCCAAGCCGCCATCGCTGAATTTTTCCGCCGGTTTTTACCTGACCAGCCGGTATTTAGCACCACCGGCACCTTTGCGGTGTTGATATGAAACAGCTTAAAGAGCTGACAGCGCTGTTAATCGGCCTTAATTTTGTTTCTGCCAGAAAAATTTCAGGCGTTGCGGACGAGCCGAAAATAATCCCGTCAGGAAAAATCCTGACGCTGGATACCGGATTGAATGCGCCGGGTATCGTGTTGTATCGGCAAACCTACACTGCCGTATTCAACATCGACGGATACCCGTTTAAAAAGCATTCTCCGGAAGAGTTATTCGGCCAGATTAGCGCGTATTTACTGACAAACGGCAACGGCGGCGACGAGATACCCGAGCCGGGTATCAATATTGACCTATTGGATAACGATACCGCAGATATTGAAATCCACATTGGATTTACAGAAGACGTTTACGGCGTTGAAGATCCGGCCGGAACCATCCCGTTAAAGGGAAAGCTATACCGCGTCGCTGATCCGGAAATCGATTATGTCCTGTCTGGCGATGTAGCAACGTGAGTGTCGACATTCGTATTGATGTAGTCGGCCTACTGCCATTTAGGCGGCAACTGCAACTACTGCAAATGGGGCCAAACCGTCGTCGCCGACTGGTGGCACGGGTTACTAAAAAAGTAATCCAAGACAGTAAAAAACGAGTGCGCAACCAGGTCGACTTACAAGGCAACCACTACGCCGACCGGTACCGAACCAGATCACACGACCGGCGCAAGATGCTCAGTCGTCTGGTTAAAGAATTGAAAGTAATCCAGGCGAGTGGCGATAGCGCCACCGCAGGATTTAACAGCCCCGTAGTCGGGCGTATTGCCGCAGATCAGCAATACGGCAAATCGACCACCGTTACCGCCGCAAGTTTTGGCGGACGTAGCGCCGACTCGTACAACAAACCGGCGACACGGCAACAGGCCAAAGCGCTGGTTGAGGCAGGCTTCAAAATCAGAATGAACGGTCGGGCCAGAAAAAGCCCGTCGATCAAGTACATCACGGAGCATTACAGCCAGGGACAGGCCGGTATTGCATTAAAACGCTTGCGCACATGGGCAGGCGAAGCGACAAAAACCAGCTGGAGAACGGTATTGCCGGCACGGAGTTTTTTAGGCGCAACCGCTGCCGAAGTGCAGCAATACATAGAACAAATTTATGACGACATGGAACAGGAGTTAGCCCGTGGCATTAGGTAAAATTACAGTCAACGCCCTTAATTTAAATCAAGGGCCGTTTCCCACTGTCGAGAAATATTTTCTTTTCATCGGCGAAGGCGCGACCCATCAAAACACCCTACTGTTCTTGAACACCGACAGCGATCTGGATGTAGAACTCGGCGCAGCGGATTCAGAAATCAAGCGCCAAATCAAAGCCGCCAAAGCCAATGCCGGGCAAAACTGGGGCTGCTGCGCGGTTCCGGTTGCAGACGGTACACTCTGGGAAGCCGCGTTCGATCTGGCCATGAACAATAACGTCAAGGTTGAAGCCTGCGTGGTTTGTACGCCGGTCGCCGTGCAAGCGGATTTAACCGCCATGCACACCAAGGCCGAAGAGACCAATGCCACCTATGGTCGCCGCCTGTTCTTTATCGCCGCCGCCGAGGCCATCGACCCAACAGCCATTACCGGGCAAACGTGGTCTGCCTATATTACCGCGCTGACCGCTTTAACCGCCACCTTGTCGGCGATGCGCGTTTCTATCGTGCCGTACATTTACGACGACGCGGTGGGCATTTATGCGGGCCGCTTGTGCAACTATCAAACCAGCGTTGCCGACACACCGATGCGCGTTAATACCGGCTCACTGGTGGGTCAGGATCAATCGACATTTCCCAAGGACAAGGACGACATCATCTACAACAACGCCCATGCCAAAGCGCTGAACGACCAGCGTTTCAGTGTGCCGCAGTTTTATCCGGATTATGAAGGCGTGTACTGGACCGACGGGCAAACGCTCGATGTCACCACCGGCGATTACACCGTGGTTGAAAACCTGCGGGTGATCGACAAAGCGGCCCGTGCGGTGCGCCTGGTACTGATTGGTTTAGTCGGCGATCGGCGCTTTAACTCCAGCACGATAGGCACCGCCTGGGCGATCAGCAAGTTAATGCGGCCGTTGTTCGAGATGAGCCGCTCTTACGAGTTTCAGGGCATCCCGTTTCTAGCAGAACTTAAGTCGCCGCTGGATGGCGACATCGCTATCCATTGGATCACCCGCACCCAGGTTGAGATTTTTATCAAAGCGCGGCCGTTCGATATCCCCAAGGATTTAACGGCCAACATCATTTTAGATTTATCCGCACCTGTTAATTAAGGACTGATCATGGCAAATAAACACGGAAACCATTTATCTGGACAGGACTTCGATGTCATGGTCGGCGATCAAATGGTTCATGTCGAAAATATGAGCGCCAGCATTACCGATAACCGCAAGGAGGTACAAACGCGCGGTATCCCGAACGGCTACGTCAACGGCGATGTGGCCTGTTCCGGCGATATGGAAGTGGATAGCGTCAATCTGAAGATATTGACCGATGCAGCCAGGTCATCGGGCAGTTGGAGGGAACTACCGCCGTTCGACATCGTTTGCGTCGGCAAGAACATCGATAACGAGCAAAAGCAGGAGTTTTTCGGCTGTCTGTTGTCGATATCGGATTTATTCAACCTGGACGGCAAGGGCGGCGAAAAGAACAAGCACAAAATCAAGTTCGCAATCACCAGCCCCGACTTTGTCCGCATCGACGGTGTGCCGTACCTCAGCGCCCACGACATTAGAGACCTGTAATGGAAAAATTTACGATTAAACAGATAACGGACGCTCTCACTCAGGCAGGGATGCCGCCCCTTTTTAAAGGTGAGTTAAACCTCACCCTGATTGGTATCAGGTCAACAGATACCGATGCTCAAACGTTTAACGATGTGTTGTGTGTACTGCATGAGGATGCCGCCGGAAAAATGCAAATGCAGACCTACCCGATCACGACAGACCCCGGACTGTATTACCGCAACCATCCGATTAATGTGGCCGGAACCGCCATTTTAAAGCCCGGCCATTATCCAAAGTGCTGGCAAATCGGCGCACATCAGGGCAAATACACCGCCCTGGTTCAGCGTGGCGAAATGACCGTTTACCGTGACCGAAACAAAGATGCCCATTTGGATAGGGAGCATGAACAAACCGGCTATTTCGGTATTAATTTACACAGAACGGGCGTCAGCGCTCACTCGCTAAAAACCGATAAAGTCTCGGCCGGGTGCCAGGTGTTCGCCAATAGCGAAGATTTCGACACCGTCATGGCGCTGGCTCAGCGCTCGGCGGCAAAGTACGGCAACCGCTTCAGTTATACCCTATTGAATGAGGCTGATTTATGCCCAGCAACACAAAACAAGGACACCCCCGCTTAATCAGCAGCTGGGGTTATAAAAACATAACGCCGGAAGAAAAGGCCCGTGTCTGTAATGGGGCCGGTGCAGCGGGGCAATGGATCAGTTCCATCATACCCAACACGATGTACGGGCTGGACTGCACCGCAGCGTTCGACATTCATGATTATGACTATGACGTAGGCTCAAGCCGGGCGGACAAAGAACGGGCCGACCGCAATTTGTTGATGAATTTGCTGACGCTGATCGAGCACCGGGGTGGCTGGTTGAGAATACCAAGAAATGCTCTGGCTATGAGGTATTACGAGGCCGTTAATGAATTCGGCGATGAGGCGTTTTTTAAGGGCAAAGGGTAGCGTATGGACTCGCATGAAACCATGAGTAATTTATCGTCAAAGTTAAGTTATTTCATCAGCGGATATTTGGTGGTCGGCGATTGGCTGACCTTCATCGATCACCATACCTGGGTAGTCGGTGCAGCGCTGGGCCTGCTGACCTGGATAACAAATGTCTATTTTAGGCTTAAGGGCCGTAAACCATAGACCGTAGGTTGGGCATGCCGTTTATGCCCAACACATTTCGCGGGTCCGCTGGTTCCCAAGCTCCTGCTTGGGAACCCAGTTAACGAAGCTCCAGCTTCGCGAGACAGGAAGCTGGAGCTTCCAGCACTGAGTTCCCAAGCTATAGCTTGGGAACTAGCACAAACCTACATTTTTTTTAAAATTGAGAGAGAAATAACATGCCTAAAACAGACGAAAAAAATTCAGACGCTCTGATAGAAAACGACGACCGAATCACGGTCACAATCGGCGAGCAAGACCTGCGCTTTGATGTCAGCACCGCGGCATTCAATCAGTACATTAACGAACAAACCCCGCTGAACAAGGTCAGCCCGGCTTATCGGTTCTTGCTACTGAGCGTCATTAACGATGACAAAGACGTATTCAAAAAAATAGTCCTGCGCAACAAGGTGCCCAACGGTGCAGTTGTGATGAATTTGGCCACCGTGGTTGCTCAAGAATTCGGAGTTGAAGTTGAAATCACTGTAAAAAAGTCGAGTGCATCGCTGCTGGCATAGCTGAAAACGGCTACAGCCAGCTCGTAGCACTAACAAAATACTGGCTGCCGGGTCAGCCGATCGACGAACAAACCATGGCAGAAGCGCTGTGGCTGGACCAGCGGCATTGGCAGAACACCAGTGCCGCCATTGCAAACGGAATATCCAAGGCGTTTAACGGCTAATGACTGCACTAAATAATCTGTTGTTCCGAGTGTCATTGCGGGACTCCATGTCCGGCCCGGCCCGAACCATGATGAATAACATGGACCGCGTCACCTCGCGCATCCAAGGCGGTTTTAATAAAATCGGCTACGGTGCGGCGGGGCTGGCTGGGGCCGCATATTCGCTGGATAGTATTTTGCAGCCTGCCAAGGAAATGAACACGGCGCTGGGCGAAATATCATCGTTGGGCGTTGGTCAGCAGGTGTTGGATAACCTCCGTAATACTGCGATGGATTTCAGCTCGCAGTACGGCGAATCGGCTGCTGAATTCGTCCACGCCTCTTACGACATTCAAAGTGCTATTTCAGGGCTGGCGGGCAATGAGCTTGCCGCGTTTACCAATGCTTCGTCAATACTCGCTAAAGGCACTAAGGCCGATATGGGCGTAATCACGGATTATGTCGGCACCATGTACGGTGTATTTAAGGATTCTGCCGACGGCATGGGTAAGTCGAAATGGGTTGAGCAGTTGGCCGGGCAAACCGCGCTGGCGGTTAATATTTTTAAATCCACCGGACAGGGCATGTCTGAAGCGTTCTCGGGTTTGGCCGGGGCGAGTTCTGCGCCAATGGCTGAACAGCTTGGAGTGCTTGGACAATTACAAGCGGTCAAGCATGGCAGTGAGGCTGGAACGCTGTACAAAACGTTTCTGGCGGGTGTGGGCAAGTCTCAGAAAGAGCTGGGTCTTAACTTTACTGACACGAATGGAAAATTGTTACCGATGGTTGATATTTTAACCAAGATAACGGGGAAATTCGGAAGCCTTGAAAAGCAATCCACGCGAGACCTGTTAACCAAGGCGCTCGGCGGCACCGAAGCGATGTCGGTGGTTGATATTTTGTCGAAAGACATCGGTGGTTTAAATGCCAATATCGCCCAGATTGATAAGCAAAAAGGATTGCAAGGCGCTATCGAAATGGCTAAGGCGATGACGATGCCGTGGGATAGAGCCAAGGAATCGGTAACAAATCTAAGAATCGCGCTCGGGGATAAAATGCTCGTGGCGATGACCCCGCTTTATAACAAGATAACAGAGGTCAGCGAGACGTTGCGGCGCTGGACGGGGCTGTTCCCTAATATTGCCCGGTATATCGGCTACGCGGCGTTTACCGTGATCGGTATTACCGCCGCGCTGTCGGCGCTTTCTATTATTGTCGGCATTGGAACATTGGTTATGGGCGGCTTTGGTTTGGTGTTGGCGGTTATTACCAGCCCGATAACGCTTGCTGTGCTGGGTATTGTCGCGTTAGGCGCGGCTATCGGTGCAGCCATATACAAATGGGATGAATGGGGCGGCGCTATTATGTACGTCGGCAAAGCGATTACCGACGCCTTCGGCGTCACTTGGCTTTTACAGTTGTTCTGGGATGGCTTAACCGGAATATATAACGGCTGGAGCATGATATTTTCGATTGTTTCCGATAATGCGGGAAGTATCTTGTCGTTTATTGGCGATATTGTCAGCACGATGCTGGGGATTGAAGAGTCTCTATTCAGGGCATTAGGGCTTGGCCCTGTAATTGACATGGTTAAGACTTTTTTTGGCGCTATTGTTGATGGTTGGAAAATGATCGGTCAATTGGTCTTGCCAGATTGGATGCAAAAATTAATCCCAGGAATGTCTGCCAGCGTATCAGTTGCAACACCAACTGCGATTACCGGCCCACAAACAGCAGCACCGTCGTTGTCGGCAATGGCATCACAACCGCAATGGCTGCAACAACCGGCACCGGGATTGTTATCGGACGGCTTTGCGCCGCCGCAACCGATCGCGCCGCCTGCGGCCCTCAGCCAAAGCCAGACCGCCAATGTGCCCAAGGGCGGGCTGATGAGCCAAATCAATAACGCCGACAACAGTAAATCGGTCAGCGTCGGCGGTATTACAGTAAACAACTACGGGCAACCGGTCACCGGACAATGTCTGGCTGATGAAATAGCCATGGCGGCGGGTTAATTATGATCTACATCGACCTACGCATCACCAACAACGACCTGACCCCAGGCCCCGGCAACGAGCCGTCACTACTGGGCGACCGCGACAGCATTATTCAGGACACCCGGCATTTAATCCGCGACTGCGGCTTGCTGTCGGCGTGTATCGGCGAACGAGACAACGCCAAGGTGGCGCTGTTAATGCAACGGCTGGCGCTCAAGATCGAAGACGATCTGCGCCTGGTACCGGGTACGATCAAGATCACCCGTCAGGATACCGAACTGTTTTTTATCACCGCCGACACCGTTAAATTCGGAAAAATAAGCTTGCAGGTAAGCGTATGAGCGACGTTGATTACACCAAGATTTTAAGCGACAGCGGCATTCCGACTACTCAAGCAGAACTTGAATCGGCGTGGTCTGCCGAGGTAACGGCACAGGGCAGCACTATCAGTAATGACAATGCCTACTCGCCGTTTTGGCGGGTAGTGACGGCGCTTATTACCCTACCAGTGCTGTGGCTGGTTAAATTCATGGCTGAAACGGTGCTGCCCAATTCGTTCGTAAAATCCGCGACCGGCGTTTGGCTGGAGCTGCTCGCCTGGGCGGTTAATTTGACCCGCAAACCGGCGGGTGCGGCCAAAGGCAAAATCACCTTTACCCGTGCCGATGTGACGGCGGCGTATACAATCCCGGCCGGAACGGTTATTCAGACCGCCTCGATTAACGGGTTTGTCTATGAAATGATCTCCGATGCCGCCACCGCGTTTTTGCCGGGACAGGCTACGGTGATGGTTAACTGCACCGCAGCCGCCGTGGGTGACGCCTACAATCTGGCGGTCGGCTATTACAGTATTTTAAAAGCGCCGATTGCCGGCATCACCAGCGTGACCAATGCCGACGGCTGGCTGACCGCGCCCGGCACCGATGACGAAACCAATGATGACCTGCGCGACCGGGTGCGCAACCAGTTCGGCACCGCATCCGATTTTCATACTGACAGCGTTTACCGGGCGCTGATCAGCCAGTTTCCGGGCGTGGCAATCGACGCTATCTGGTTTGAGCATAACGCCCCGCGCGGTCCCGGCACTGCCAATGCGTTTGTGCTGTTCGATTTTGATGCCCCGGCCAGTCAATACCTGATCGACATCAACACCTACATTACCGACGATGGCCACCACGGCCACGGCGATGATTGTCAGGTGTACGCAATGCCGGAAACCACCCACGCGCTGACTACCACTATTTGGCACGAACCGTTTTTAAGCGCTGAACAGATTACCCAGCTGCAGACGGATATTGAGAATTTTATCCGCGCGGCGTTTCGTGAGAACAAAGCCTACAGCCCTACCCTGACCTATCCGTATAGCCGGTTTAGTTTCAGTAAATTGGGGCAGGAATTACACAAACAATTTCCCGCTATTCACAGCGTTGAGTTCGATTTACTGGACATCGTTTCGGCGTTGAATGTGCCGACGCTATCGGCGCTGACCATCAACATGGCGGTAACTGAATAATGGACCCGATCAGCCTACCGTTTTGGCTGGAAGGCGTCGAGCTGGTCAAGCTCCGCGACGCGGCCACCGCCTATTGGGCAAAAATAGAATCATGGATGCAATGGCCGTTGACGCAGTTCGACGCGCTGACCTGTAGCGAGGGCATTTTAAACTTGCTGGCCTATCAGCGGGACATTCAACGTTTTAAAGACGAACCGTTGGAGCTGTACCGCAAGCGGGTGGGCTTCGCTTATGTCAATGCAGAAGACGCGGGCAGCAAAGCCGGGTTTATCGCTATTTTTGAACGGCTGGGCATCGGCTATCTGGAAATCGACGAACGCGTTGATCCGGTGGACTGGGATGTGGTGCTACTCAGGCTGAGCGATTCGCAATTAGCCGAAAACATGGAGCTGCTGCAGAAGATTATTGAAAAATACGGGCGCACCTGTCGACGCTACCAGCTACAGGTGATTACGCCAATTACCATCACTGTCGAGGCCAGGGAAACCGGCCATGTATGGTGTTATGACACGGCCATTCAGGAGGTGCGCCCCTGGCTGGCTGAGGTGACCGTGGAAAACAGGACAACCGGCAATAGCTGGGATTTGGATATTGCACAACTTTAGGAGACACCATGGGATTTATAACTAAGGCCGGTGAAAACAAGATTGCTGCTCAGCAAGGCGCGGGGTTAACTCTGTCGATCACCCATTTTGTGCTGGCCAACATTGCGGGTCTGGGCGCCGAACCGCTTGACCGAATTGCGAATCTACCCGCTGGAGCGGACATTATGGCCACGCTGCCGGTCACCCGGTCTGGCTACGTCAATACCAATCAGGTAGTTTACTCGCTGGCGATGGATTCGGCGCTGGGCGATTACGATTTCAACTGGGTTGGGCTAATAGATGCCGACGAGGTGCTGATCACCGCAACTCACATTCCGCTGATTCAAAAACGCAAAACTGCCGGGGGCAGTCCCGGTAATAATCTGACCCGGAACTTTTTGCTGGCCTATTCGGGTATTCAGGCGACTACGGCTATTAATGTCCCCGCCGCAACCTGGCAGATCGATTTTAATGCCCGACTGTGGGGCATTGATGAGCGCGAGCGCCTGAGCAATTACGACGTTTATGGGCATGAGGGATTTTTTGACACCGGATGGCTGGTGCAGCGGGTAGGCGCAACGACCACGTATAATGTGCTGCCCGGCATTGGCTATGTCGGCGGCATACGTATTGACAATGCGGTTACCCAGCAAGTCACCGTAGCCGGGCCGCCCCAATCGATCTGGTTGGATGTATCACTGCAAGGCGATATTTCCGACGTGTCGGCGGTAGTGGCATTTTATGTTGCTGCTGTGGCAGATGGCGATTACACCGATGGCAATGGGTTTAAGCATTTTGTTACTAAAATTGCCGACATTGCCGCAGGCGGCGGCGTCACCGACACCCGTTTAACCGCGCGGACAATCCCGGATCATGACGCCGACACCGGTGCACATGAGCTATTGCTGGCAACGGTGGATAACGACCCGACCGGCGTTAATAATAGCAAAAAAATCGCCACAACCGGCTGGATTAAGAATGTTTTTCGCTTTATTGCCAGTGGCATCGGTGCGGTTTATCGCAGCATACCCGATAAATTATCGGACACTACCGTTAGCGTCACTGATTATGGGGCTGTGGGTAATGGCTCTGATTCCACAGCGGCGTTCTCACTGGCCGCGAAAAATTCACGCGCGCGAATAAATATCCAGGGCGTAGAAGCGAGTGGTATTGCCAGAGCACCTGTAGCTATAGTGTGCATTCCAGCCGGCGACTGGCTTTTGTCTGGTCTGGTCGATACAGGTGGGCGGCAAATTATTTGGGTATTGGACCAAGGTGCTGTGATTATAGGTTATCAATTTTTAAACGGTAAATTATGGAGAAACGGGCAGCGCATTATTGGCGATCATCATGGTACGTCTGATTACGCCTGTGGCTTTACCGTGCGAGCTCATGCCGACCTGGAATCAGGCGCGGAGGTTATTGGGCTCGCAGCGCCAAGCCATCTGGCATCATATCCAGATCGCGACAGCGTGGGGGTATACGTTGATAACGCGGCTCCGGCTGCATCTGTAATCGTTTCGTCGGCGGGATATACAAATACAAAGCTAGTACCTAGCGTTGCGCTAACTGTTGACCAGGTCAAATTATTGCGTAATGGCATGATAATAGATACTAATCATGCGACTAAATTTAGTGGTTTTATTACTGAGTGGGCTGCCGATGGGACATCAATTACCGTTTCTGGCTGGTATTTATGTCCTGGACCTGGCACGCCAGCAACCCCGGCTGACGGTATAGGAGCATACATAAACCCCTTTACAAAAATTTGGGCTCATAACGCTAACGTATTTCTAGAGGCATCCTCATTAGCAAATCAAGCGACTGGTTTTGAACTAGGTTCATTTAACAATAAAGCCGCTCCCGCTGGAGTCGGTAATAACCCTAAGATTTGGGGGTATGATTCAGTTAATCTAGGTGCGTATGAATGCGAGTCTGCATTTATAGCGAGAGGGGGTTACGCGAATTGGTACAATGGCTTTGAGTCGCTTGGTGCGGCGACAGGGTTTAAAGCGGCCGGTACCGGCCTGGCATTTAGCAATAGAGGTGATAACCATATTTTGGAATCGCTTAAGACCAATGGTGCCCGCAATTTTTTCATTCAAAATGATGGAACTGTCGAGGCTGGGTCAGTCGATAATGCAAACTCCGTGGCTTACGACTTTCACTCGTCAGGATTTAGTACTGATTATGATGTGCGAATATTGGCATCAGGGGGGTCGAGCTCGGAAGGACAGGGCGCATGTACTATATATGCGAATTCTTTGGCCACAAAAACGTGCATACCAATTACAGATAACGCGTATCAATTCGGCTCTTCAACTAATCGATGGTCGGTAATTTTTTCGGCAACGGGAACCATTAATACATCAGACCGCCGCGAAAAAAACACCATAGTCGATCTGTCTGTCGATACGGCCACAGCACTATTATCTCGTGTAAATGCTAAGACATTCAAATGGAACGATGCCGATATCCCAGCAAACACTCAGGTGTCTATCAAACAGCGTCAAAAAACGCGCAGAGTAACTAGGGAGAAAATCACGGAGGAGATAACTATTGTGGATGGATGCGCTGTATTAAATAGCGTCACATCCAATTATGACGAGGATGAATTAGTTTGGGATGTCTTCCCTGTTGTTGATAAAAACGGAACGGTTGTAATGGACGTGACTGGCAAAGGAATTAGCGTGCCACGACTACACAGGATCCCGGTGATGGAAGATTACGAAGACGCTGTCGAATTATCCCCTGCGCATAATAAACAGTCCGTCAGGACGCATTTTGGATTTATTGCGCAAGATTTTGAAGCGGCGCTGATCGATCTTGGTCTAACTACTGAGGATTTTGCCGGTCTGATTATTGATCAGAATAGTGGGCAATATGGTCTGAGATATGAGCAAGTTTTAACCATTTTGTGGCCTGTCGTAAACAGTCTTGTCGATCGAGTTAATGCGTTAGAGATTAGCGCTCTAAATCGAGAGCTGAATATAGGACCTATTTAATAATGACCTGGACGCCATTAACCATTAACCCGCCTGACGGTAATGCCGCCGAGATTGCCGGTCAATCCGGCGGCAGCATTCAAAAGCGCCTGGTGCATCCCTGGCTGCACGGCGTCGGCGAGGGTTCCGGCCATTACCGGTACCTGAGCTTTCCCAACGCTGTCAATGCCCTGGCGCAAACCCTGACTACCGAGCAGGCGGCACTGGGTATTGCTATTGCTGCAACCAACCTGACCGATTTTGCGGCAGACATCACCGCATTAAATGCGGTGTTTCCGCTACGCGAATTTGATGCGCTGGGGCGTAAAGCGGCGGCATTAATCCCGCTGGAGACCAACAAGTTCGCATTACCGGCAGCGGCGGGACCCATTGCCGCACAATCAATGAGCCTTTCCGGGTTGGGTGCGATTGCCAATTTGAGGCAATCGGCGCTGGTGCAACAGGCACAGGCCGCCGCTGCGGCCTTTGAGCTATCCAGCCCTATTACCAATCTGACCGCGTACCAGGCACAAAAAACCGCTACCGAAGCTGCGGTAGCTGCCGCGTTGGATGCTGCTAAAGCTACACTGTCAGGCGGGGCCGGTTGGCACTTTTATGCCGAGGGCGATATTGCCGGAACGATCACCCAAGGCGCTCCCGACCATAAATACACGTTGACGGCGATTATGCTGTTTACCGGTTCTGTAGCTGATTTGGCGTTGCTGAAGGGAATTGTCGCGTGAGCCTGCATCTAAACGGCGAGCAGGTTCCTGGCCATGCGCAAAAGTTTTCGCTGGATTTGAAATTTCCCAGCGAGGATACCAGCGGCAACGGCAGCTCAACGGCCAAGGCCGACAAGGGCGATAAAGGCAAATCATTTAAGGTGCAAACGTCGATCAAGTTTATCGATGACCATTTGTTGAGCCGGTTGGTCAGCATGGCTGAGGCTAAGGACGGCAATGGCGAGCGGGTCATTTACAACATCGTCAACCACACGGCCAATGCGGCGAATATGCGCCAAGGCTTCTTTGATGAATCATTCTCGATCAAAGAAAATGACACGACACAGGACTGGAGCATCAGTTTTTCGATGTCCGAACACCTATCGGTACCGGAAAAGAAAGAAGCGCGAAAGGATGCAAAAAAGGTTGCTGAGCAGGCGGCAAAAGGGACACCGGTTAACAGCCAAGCGGTCGGTGCGTCCACACCCGCAGCGGTAACCGATCAAACGGTTGAACTGACCCCGCTGGAAAAATCGATTAAAGTCGCCGATGACTGGCTGGGAAAACAATGAAGCTGGACCGGCAACTGAACATCAACAATGCGCCTTTTCATGTCATCGAAGACCGGGTGGTGCTGGATCTTAATTCACCAGGGCGGGCACAGTTTTTAATTGATGCGGCCGACAAGCCGGTCGAGGCTAAACAGATCGTCTCGTTTACCTTGGGCTACGCCAAGCACGACACGATGCAACGGGTGTTTTTGGGGTTTATTGAAACGGTCAACACCGTAGACCGGCGGCAAAAGTTGTTTTGCCGGGAGCTGTCGGCGACGCTGTTCGCACCGCTGCCGCTGGATTTGCGTCATGTGACCCTACAAGAGGTAATCGCCGAGATCCATAATAAGACCGGTCTGACCTTTGCGGTCGGCGATGGTGCTTACAGCACTAAAAAGGTGGCGAACTTTTATAACCTGGGCAACGGCTATCAAGCGATGCAGTCGATGCAGCGGGTGTTTGGCATTGAGAAATACTTTTGGCAGCAACAAGGCCACGGGGTGATTTATACCGGCAGCTGGCAGGATTCGCGCTGGGCTGAGTTGCCGCTTGAGCTGCCTGCGAACATGTTTACCGAGCATTTATCCAACAACAGCGCCAAACTGGTATCGATCCCGGCGCTTCGGCCTGGTGTGCTGATGAACGGCAATATCGTTACCCAAGTCGATTTTAGCGGCAACCAAATGGTGGTGACATGGAAAAAGCCATAAAACGCATGATTCAAAACGCCTATCCGGAGCTGGCCGGCGGCTATCACCTGCCCCGCTTTGCCGAGGTGGTCACCGCGCGCGAAACACCCAAGGGCGGCGAGATTTGCGACGAGTTCCGGCCGGTGTATGCGGTGGATGTGCAGGTATTGGATGAGCACGGCGAGCCGGACACGGCTTTTCCGGTGCTTAAGGATCTGGCCTTGCCGATGCCAGTATCGGGGCACGAAATGGGCATGGCGGCGTTTCCGGAGAACGGCGCTTGGGTGGAGATCGGCTTTGCCTATGGCAGCCCTAACAAGCCGTTTATCCGTTGTGTGCTGCCGCATGGCCGCAGCCAGTTCCCGGTCGAACGGGGCGAGATGCGCTTGCAGCATTCAGCCGGGAGTTATCAGACGATAGATAAGGACGGCAACCATGCGCGGGTGACTGACGGCAACATGACCGACAGCAGTTTGAAAAAGACCAGCACGGCGACGGAAAACGACGAAAACTATACCGTTAGCGCCAAGACCGTAGACACGAATGACACAGAGACTATCGGCGGCATTAAAAAGATTCTGGCCAGCATGGGCATACAACTGACCAGCGGCCAGCGCTTTGACCTGTCGGCGCTGGGCGATTTTAATATCATCAGCATGGTTAAGTTCAGATCGCTGGCGCCGCTTAGCTGGGTCGGATCGAATAACGAGAATGTGCTGCAACAATTATCCGAGTTGATGCAACTGGTGATTAATCTGTGCAATATTTTGGAGACTCATACCCATTCAGGGGTGCAACCGGGTAGTGGAAACACGGCTGCACCGGTGCAGTCCAGTAATATTGCCGGAGTGAGAACCGGTACCGGTGCGGTTAAAACCCGACTGGATAACATAACCGAAACCGCTCCGCCTGGTTAAGACAGGCCGTAGGCATAACACAAGAACCTCGTCATCCCGGCAGTGATTGCCGGGATCCAGATGCCAGGAATGGCATAACCAACAAGGGAAAACCATGAAAAACAACGATCTATTCTGGAAAATCAGCAGCCAAGTGCTATGCCGAGATTACTACCTGTTCAAAGCCGAACAGGCGCAAAAAGAGCTGTATGCGCTAAGAATAGTGCAATTGTGTCTGACTTGCTGCTAGGCATAGTCTCCTTTCCGGAAAGAGTTTGCCATCATGGACGAAATCCGCTGCGGTGCCTGCAGCAAAAAACTGGGCATGGGCATTTACCAAACATTGCAGATTAAATGTCAACGCTGCAATACGCTTAATTTCTTGAGGGCCGAGAGCCCCAAACCAGAACACCGCGAGTGTCATTGCAAGAGTGAAACTCGTGAGAACCTACCAAAACAACGGCATTACCCTACATAACACCGACTGCTTAACCCTACTGGCACAACTGCCCGACAACAGCATCGACCTGATTGCCACCGATCCGCCCTATTACAAAGTCAAAGGCGAAGCGTGGGACAACCAATGGCAAAGCAAAGCCGACTTTTTCGCCTGGCTGGATAGCATTCTGCTTGAATACCATCGCGTCTTAAAACCGGCAGGCTCCTTGTACCTGTTCGCCGGTCCGCATCTGGCTACGCAAGTGGACGTTGCCGTAAGCCAGCGCTTTAACCTGCTTAACCATCTGATCTGGCGCAAACCCAGCGGTCGGCATAACGGCTGCAACAAAGAATCCCTGCGCCGCTACTTCCCACAAACCGAACACATCCTGTTTGCCGAAAGCCGCAAGAAAACGCCGTTCGCCTTTGAGCCGATCCGCAGTTATTTGGACAATGCCAGAACCGCTGCAGGGATTTCAAGAAAGCAAATCGACCAGGCCTGCGGCTGCCAAATGTCCGGACACTGGTTTGACCGGTCGCAATGGACGTTTCCAAGCCTGGCTAATTATCAGGTTATGGATAAATTGTTCGGCGAGGTGTTAAAACCCTACGACCAGCTGAAAGCGGAATACAAAGCCATCAAGCAACAGCGCCGCCACTTTGCGGTGACCAAACACGTCCACTACACCAACGTCTGGGACTTTAAACCGGTGCAATGGTATCCGGGCAAACACCCGTGCGAAAAACCGCTGGATTTGATGAGGCATATTATCGAGGCCAGTTCAAAGCCGGGCGATGTGGTGCTGGATACCTTTGTCGGCAGCGGCTCGACGGCGATTGCCTGCCGGGAGTTGGGGCGCGAGTTTGTGGGCTGCGAGATGGGGAGCTTGGAGTTTGATGGGGCGGTGGCTAGATTAACGGCTTGATGGGATTGATGAATAAAAATACGCCGAAGCTTTATAATCGCCATAATTTGTAAGTGGATGCCTACATCAATGTAATATATTAGTTATCGTATATTTTTTTAGGAGAATCAAATGGACAAGAATTTAGCAACAGAAACCATCAATGACAAAATGCTGAAAGTGCGCGAGCACATCAATGCGCTAAAATTTACCACCAATGCGATCCCTGCGGGAGACTCGGTACCTACGCAGGCGGACATGATCCGTATTCGGTCGCTACTATCGGTGGTGACGGAGTCGTTGGACTCTGCGGTAGATGTGGCTTGTGATGATATGGCCGAGTACTTCCAGTCTTGGGGTAATTAGCGATAAGGGTAGTCGGGCATGCGGTTTATGCCCGACATTGACTTAAATATTCGCCAACCGCAACAACTCAACCAACGCCTCTTCAGGCGCATCAAACAATAACGGCGTCAAACAAAATACCAATCAGTTCGTCGGTTTGGCGCTCGGCTAGGCGTTTGCTGTCGATGTTGGTGTTGTTTTGGCCTTCCATTGTTCCTCCTCAAGAACTTAAATTATTGACACACCTAAAAATTGTCGTTATCGTATATTTACACCTTTTTTTAGGTGTTTTGATCGCCGTCAAATAACTGCTACTCTTAAAACCTCTTCATTATGGTGGAGAGTTTGGGGCTCCTTCGGGGGCGCTGCTCATCAGTGCAGTACGGCGAACCTAAACTCACCCACCGCCCAAGCGGTGGTCTTTTATTCAAACACGAGTAAAGATCATGACTACAAACCTACCAGAAATGAAAGTCACCGGCGTAATGCACTTTGCAAACCGCCCCCATCTAACTTATACCCTGCACGATACCCAATACATTTCGATGCGGCCCTTAGTCGATCAGATCGGTTTGGATTGGCGGGGCCAAAAACGCGGATTGCTGGATGACGACGCGGTACTGTTTTATGGCACTTTGCTGTTGATAGACGGTGGAATCGAGCAAGCTCCGTGCAAATACGCGCCCAAAAATGGTCTTTCGGCGAATCCCGATTCGGAAGAAGGCCAAAAAATCGCTACTTTTTGCGCGGATGATGTACCAAAAGATACCGTATTTATCAATTTACGTCGTGTTTATATCTATTTAGCGCGCATCAGTGTCGGCCAAATACGTGGACAAGGCAATCAAAGCTCTGCCGAATACCTATTGTCTCTGCAAGAAGAATGGGCAGAAGCATTATACGATTATGAAACTACAGGGCTAGCCGTTAACAAGAATCATATTTTTACACAGGAATCTAAGGACAAAGCCTACGTTCGCATGGTCTCAGTAATTCGGGTGAAAAACAAAACCGAAGATAAGCAAGATCGCCAATTAATCACAAACATAATAAAAAACATGTCTTCAACACACGGATTGGAATATCAAACCGACTTGGTAGATGACCACCTGTAACAACCAGAAATTCTTGCTCGTCAGCTGCAAAAAATAGGTTTTTTTAGGGTTTTACCGAACCTAGGTTCGGTAAAACCCATGTTTTTATCGCTTTATTGCATGTAATTTACAAAAAAACACCCGTTTTAGATAGTTTTGGTGGTGATTTAACCGCCAAAACCCAACCAAACACGACAAAATGACCACCATAAAACCCAATTCAATCCCCTTCGAATCGCTCAACGTACGCACAGCGACCGGCCCCGATCAACAACTCTGGTACTGCGCCAAGGATGTTCACTCAGAACTGGGCATCTCATGGTCAGGAGCTGCGCTGAACAAAACACCCGCAGAGTACAGAACCTTATTAAACATGGCTACGCCCAAGGGCGACAGAGCCACGGTGTTTATCAGCAGAAAGGCGGTAGGTCGTCTAATCAACCGCTCACTTAAGCCTATTGCCATGAGCATAGCGATTGAGGTGGATGCTTTAGTTTTTTGAAGCTTTTATTATGTAAACCTTAACGAATGATTATTATTTGTACAACTCAAACCCTTGACAACCCCCACATAAGCCACTAACCTAATCACGCTCTCGCAAAAAACGAGAGACGGTTTTTGCAGACCGGTTAAGCAAAGGCGCTGTAGCTATGCGCCGTAAGGTTCATGGCTTTTTTTATGCCCTCATCTTGTTATGGTGGGTGGTGTATTGGGGAGCCGCGAGGCTCGCCGGGTCCTTTGCCCCGGTCTGCAAACCCGATACATCATCCACCGCCATGAGTTTTGCAGCTCCTGACGGTGGTTTAAACCACAGTAAAGGAGTCACCCATGAACAAGTTTCTATCCTGGCTAATCGCCAACGCACCACAACACCACAAAATCCCTGTCCGTTTATTCCAAATCCGTTATCAACGCGTTATCCGCGTGAGCCGCGCCCTGCTGTTGCCGCCTGCTTTGACTCGGGAGGTGTAACATGAGCCATCAACTTAAAACCCTGGCCAACCCGTTCCAGTTCACTGAACTGGATATCCGTACCGCTACCGATGAGCACAGTGAAGTTTGGTTCTGTGCCAAAGACGTTTGCGCGGTACTTGATATAGTCTGGATTGGTGCTCAATCTAACCTCGAAAACATGCCGGAAAACTGGTTTATGGTATGGAAACTCCATACCATAAAAGGCGAAAGAGAGGCTTATTTCATCAACGAAGCCGGTCTTTATCACCTGATCTTTCGCTCCAACAAACCCAAAGCCAAAGAATTCGCCAACTGGGTCTGTGAAACCGTCCTGCCCGAGATCCGCAAAACCGGCTTCTTCGGCACCATCGATATCAAAGCCCAGATCGACATCGCCAAGATGATTGACGTCCTGTCCCTGCAAGTCATCAACACCAAGAACGCCTACCGACGGCGGCTCCTACAAGACCAGCTGCGCCGACTCTGCAACATCGTCAACCAACCGATACCGCCGGACACCTGGATAGCACTGACCTTTGAGCAGGTTGATCTGTTCGACAGCTCACAAGCCAAGCCAAGCTAACAGGAGCGGACGATGACAGAAGAACAAGAACAACTCATCCACGCCCTAAACGGAGCAGCCCAAGGCATCAGCGCCGCAGTAGAGCAAGAGACCATCACCCCAACCCAGATCTACTGCCTACTCAACACCCTGATCCAACAACTAGCCGCAACCCTCCACTAACCCACCAACAGCCGGGCTCCAAGCCCGGCTCCAGCACCGCCACCCACCACCACGCAGCAAATCCCAGACAAGCCCGTCCCCCCCGCCAAAATCACTCCTCCTCACCCGCGCGGTTTTTGCGAAAAAAAATTGCATTGAAATAAGTTTTGAAACTGAGATTGGCGCTGATTGCGCAGAAATACTAGATGTTGAACGAGTAGAAACTCGAATTTGAAATTACGCTTTTTGAATAGAAATGGCGATTTATGAAATCATAAACCGCCACTTTGTCGCCACTCACTGAACTATAACTTGATATTTTCGTTATAATTCAGTGGTTTATTTGGTGGAGGCGGGGGGAATTGAACCCCCGTCCGCAAGTACTCCGCCACAAGGTCTACATGCTTATCCCGCTCTTTTGATTTAACCAGTGACTACCCGTCGGGCCAAGAAAATCACCAGCGATTCCGTAAGGTTTTAGCGCATCCACACCGGACAGATTTCAGCGCGATCTTATGTAGATGACCTCTGAGCGCCTCTCATACCTAAAAGG
>Ga0208518_100116_pt1 | contig 39667 bp, 36 predicted proteins | sample LakWasM127_HOW14_2_FD_183937 | JGI IMG/M metagenome (GOLD analysis project Ga0208518, IMG submission 183937) | Freshwater sediment methanotrophic microbial communities from Lake Washington under simulated oxygen tension - Sediment Metagenome... | ecosystem: Environmental > Aquatic > Freshwater >...
TGACAAGCGGCTCGACAGTCTCACCGCGTGGCAGTTCGACAAGTGGAAGTCCGAGCGGCTCAAGAGCGGACTGAAACCCACATCCGTCAACCGCGAATTGGCATCGCTGCGTTCCGCACTGACGAAAGCCGTTGAATGGGAGTTGATTCCCGAACACCCGTTGCGCAAAGTCAAGCAGGCCAAGGTTGATGAAGATCACCGTGTCCGCTTCCTGTCCGACGCAGAGGAAACCCGGCTGCGCGAAGTTTTGGACGCTCGGGAGGCCAATGCCCGCGCAGCGCGCGTGCGACACAACGAATGGAGGATGCAGCGCGGACATGAAGCTCGCCCGCTGATCGCCGAAGGCGAGTTCATCGACCATATTCGGCCGATGATCCTTGTCACCATCAATACAGGCTTGCGGCGGGGTGAACTGTTCAAGCTCAAGCGTTCTGATATCGACATGGAGAAGCGCATGCTCAAGGTCCGCGCAGCCGCTGCCAAGAGCGGCAAAAGTCGTTTCGTTCCGTTGAACGAAGAGGCCGCCGCCATGCTGGCGCGCTGGATGGACCAGCATCCCGGCGAGGAAGAGGAACTTGTTTTCCCCGGCAAGGATGGCGCACCGCTGACCAATGTGGACTCCGCTTGGGGTTCGATTGTCAAGGCGGTGAAACTCCAAGATTTCCATTGGCACGACATGCGGCATCACTTTGCCTCGCGGCTCGTGATGGCCGGTGTTGACCTCAACACCGTACGCGAACTGCTTGGCCATGCCGACTTGAAGATGACTCTCCGGTACGCCCATCTCGCACCGGAGCATAAAGCGCAGGCCGTCGCCAAGCTGGTGCGCGCGGTATAGGGGCTGACATGACGCACCGGCACATTCCGCCCGCATGGATCAAAGCGTATGACGGTGGCCCAGAGTTCTGGCCACCCTACTGGGACCGTGCCGTGCTGGTGCGCGTTCTGGACAGCCCGCTGCTTTGCCGTCGCTTGGTGGTGATATCGGAACAGTGCGGCGAGGAGGTGGCGCAGGAGGTGTTGGAGGTTTGCTTGTCGTTGCGTGGAATGTGGGAGGCCGCTCCCAAGGCATCGACGAGCGAACAGGATAAAGCCATCAAAGAGATTCGAGGGCTTACGAAGAAGCTGGCAGCGGCGATGGGGCGCCATGAGCAGGCACTTCGCGCGTACTGTGCGGTACCGCTGACGGTTGAAGCATTGTTTCCTGAGCCTGATCGCACCTATTTGCGGGATGTCCCCGGCGAGGTATCCCCGCTGCATGTGGAAGCGGTCTTGCATCGACTTAACGGTGTGCTGCGCGAGCGAACCGATTGGGCGGGCGGAATGTCGCTGCCATCTAAGCCGAATCACCGCAGCGCGTTTCGGACCTATGCAGTGCAGCACTTGATTCGGCTACTCCGCGACAAGACGGGCAGTCCGCAATACAGTGTTGTCGCTGACCTCATTAATGCCGTCGCCGATGACGCAGATGATCCGATCCATCCAAATCACGTCGCCAAGCTCGATCCGCGAGAGTGAATTTGGTACACGCGCCAATCTGAATCGGGCAGCACGGTCTTACTTCGGTCCCAAACGCATCTCTGTACTCGCGTTTTGCTTCCATAGTTGATCGATCAGCCTGACGTTCACAGACAGATAATGCGGAGAATTTATGCCTTGTTCGAATCGGACGAGGCAGCCATGCGCCTTGAGCCGATGACCGACTCCTCAAATTCTCGAATCGTCTGCCTGCCTGATCGAATCCTTCGGAAAAAACATGCCTCACACTTTTGACGACGACATTGATGAAATCGCCCAAGACCTGATCGATGCGTTCAACTTAACCTTTGAGGAGGAAGACCAAAATCTGAAAGATCCGCTGATTAGATGGCTGGACTATCGCCTGCGCTACATCGATGCGAGCCCTCGGCAAACTCTGAAGTCGATCGATTTTGATCGACGTGTACCCGTGGAATCACTTGCCGCGCTAAATGCATTCATCGCGCTTTCCGAAAGTGGAGGGGATCTAAACCCGTTTCAAACCAAGACCATCAAGCGCCACGATACAAGCGGGATCAAGCGCCAATTGCGAACGGATGGGCTGTGGGCGGATTGGGGTATTCATCATGCGCACTTGACGGAAGTTCCCGTGTCTGCTGGTGCTGAGTTCTCGGACCGTTCCGAGTGGTTGGTGTTTTTCTTGGTTTTCCCCGATCAATTGGCACTCATCGACGTACGTTCGCACAACGAACAGGGCATCTTTCAAGCTGTTGATCTGGTTGAGAAGGTCATTCGAAGCTGGCCGGAAATTGCCAAGAGATTTGAAGTGAGTGGGGTTGTCGGCCTCGCCCGACAACCGGCGACTGACGCAGAGTCGGTCAAACAGTTGCGCAGAGGCGTAACGCAGATGTTGGAAGTGGACGGAACTGTGTACATGCCGCCCGGGATGGGGGTAACGACGGCGGCCACCTCGACTCGGGTTTCTCTTGTACGAAACCGCTTGAAGACAATGGCCCGCGACGTTGGAAAGGCCATGCTGGAGCCAAGTAGCCCGATCATGATCGCCGCCGCCGCTGAAAATGTCACCGATCCCTTGCTTTCGCTACGTGTTCTTCCAAACGGGTTCTTGACCATCGTTTCCGAGCGGCCAGCCCTTCACGCGCCGTTCTCTGCATCGCTCGCCGAAGGCGATGCACGTCGTGAAATTCAACAGACTCTTCTGCCTCCTGCATGGGCGGGGTCTAGGCTCGTTGCACATCTTCAATCGACGCAAAGTGGAGCAGGATTGCCGGGGGGCGCTCCGTGAGGATTGCTTGCTTGGCTTCTGTTTGGCGCAGGGCCGTTTCTTTCTGCCCCTCAGATTACAGAGTCAAGGAACAGATTTCGTCGGTTAGAAAAGTTCGTTCCTAACGGGGTTGATGCTCTCTCGGCGACCCTCGCGGCATGGCGGGGGAGGTCCCCGCATAGAGAGGATTAACCATGCCGACCATTGAATTGACGCGCGGGATGACGGAAGAGCAGGCCGCCGCGTATCTGGGTATCTCCCGTTCTACGCTGCGCCACGGCCGCTCCGAAGGTGCCCGCCGCAACCGCATGACTCCGCCGCCCTTCGTCAAGTTGGGCCGCAAGATCATCTATCTCAAGGACGACTTGGATGCGTGGCTGCTTAAGCACCGCAGCGACCTCGCAACCGGGAGCATTGACCATGTCTAAGAACACCTCGTCCTACGGCGGCAATATCGAGCGCATGCCCGATATTCCGTTTGCAATTCCTTGTGCCGCCTCGATCCATCGTCTTCGTGTTCCGGGTGGCTGGATTGTCATTGGCGGCTTCGTTGCTGCGGACACCGGGCGTGCTACTTCGTCCATGTCGATGGTGTATGTGCCTGATGCCGAGCACGTTTGGCAGGTTGGGGAGGCAGCATGATGGCCTCTGACTTTCACCCCGATATCGCGCAGGCCCGCCAGTTCCTTTCGCTGCTCGATTCCGAACCGACCAGTTTCACGTTTCAAGTCATTCCTGAGCGTAGTGGCTGCAACACGTCCCCCAAGTTCCTGCACGGCTCCATTGACACCGTGTCGGGCCAACTTATTGCCGCCAATCGGGCAGGGGCAGGCGTCTTCTTCATGGTGAATGCGGGCGACCAGCAGGGGCGCCGCGCCGAAAACGTGCAGCGTGTTCGTGCGCATTTTGTTGACCTTGACACGCCCGGCATTGATCCGTTGTTTAAGGCCGAACTGCCGCCGCATATCGTGGTGGAGAGCAGCGTCGGGAAGTGGCATGCCTATTGGCTGGCAGAGGCCGGGGCGTCGCTTGAGGAATTCCCTGCGTTGCAGCGTACCTTGGCTCAACGCTTTGCGGGTGATCCGGCGGTGATCGACCTGCCGCGTGTTATGCGCCTTCCCGGCTTCTTTCACCAGAAGAAGGACAGCGCGCCGTTCATGACGCGCATGCATCTTGGCATGGGGGGCTGACATGCTGCCGATCAAACTCGCCGATCCAGCGCAACGCTACTCGGCTGCCGCATTGAAGTCGGGGCTGCGCTTGGTTTCCTCGAATGCTAGTACGCCGCCTCGCATCGGCGGGCGCCCGATCCACGCCACCGGGCCTGCAGGCAATCCACTGTTGCGTACCTACCCGGACGGCGAGCGCACTCAGGCACTCACGGAGCTTGTCGGGCGCCTGCTGTCGCAAGGGCATGACGCGGAAGAGGTGGTGCAGATTGCCCAAGACTGGAACATGCGCCAGAACCCTCCGCTTGATGTGGACAAGGTGTGGCGCACGGTGGAGAGCCTTGCGAAGACGGATGCGCGCAACCACCCCGAACGCCACAAGGGGCCGCTGACCCCGCTGTTTGACATTGCCGACGCCAACATCGACCTTCTGCTGCGCACGAGCCCGTCACCCCGGCGCTGGCTGCTGCGCGATATGCTGCCCTTGGGGATCGTCGGCATGATCGTCGCGCCCGGCGGAACCGGTAAGAGCCAGTTTGTCCTACAAATGGGCGTGACCGTGGCAACGGGCATCCCACTGTGTGACGTGTGGCAGGGTGGCGAGCGCGGCACTGCGCTGCTGCTGTTGGCCGAGGACGAGATTGACGAGGTGCACCGCCGCCTAGACCGCATCATCACGGAGTTGAGCCCGAGCTATCCAGCAATGGCCGCCGATCTGCGCAAAGGGCTTTTTATCAAGTCATTGACGGCCAGCAATAACCTGATGACCCGCGCACAGCGTCGCGGCGACGTGGAGGCCACGGACTATGTTGACCGTCTGCTTTTGACGGTTGCAGGCATCCCCGACCTGAAACTCATCGTGATCGACCCGGCCTCACGCTTTCGCGGTGGCGATGAAAATGCCGCCGACGACACCACCCGGTTCATTGAGCAGTTGGAGCGCCTGCGCCATGCCACCGGAGCGACCGTATTGGTGTGCCACCATGCCAACAAGGCCAGTATGAACCCCATGACCGGCACCCGTGGGCAGGCAGCAACGCGCGGCTCCAGTGCGATGACAGACGGCGTTCGCTGGCAGCTCAATCTTTCACCGCCTGCGAAGGAGGCAAAAGCTGGACTGGACGCCACTAAACACTATCTCAGTGCCGAACAGACAAAAAGCAACTACGGCCCACCCATCGATGCCGAAATCTTGATCCGCAAACCGAATGGCTATTTGATCGGTCTGCGTGCCAGCGGGGTACCGGTGACTCTCGAAGATCGTGTGTTGCAACTGATCCGCGACGAAGCTGCTCTTGGAAAGAGCTATTCAGCCAACCAGATCGAGAACACGTTTGGCGGCGAGGGCGGCAGTCTGAAAGCTGGGATGAACTCTGTGCGGAAAGCCGTCAATGCGCTGCTGAATGTCGGGAAGATTCGCCGCGATCGCGGAAAGCTCGTTGCCATGCCGAACAAGCCGATCACGTCTGCAACTGACGCCGGTTCGATACCTTGATGCCTCGATGGCATCGAGCACGCTGCCTATCGAACAAAATCCCTTTTGGATCAACGACTTGGACTCGATGCCCATCAAATCGGAACACCAAAAAACATCAACAAAATCAACCGCTTACGCTTGATGGCCGTTCTATATAGTGTCTGCCGCCATCGAGGCGGCAGCTAGTGAAGGGGATGAAAAGGTGCAAGCACAAGCAGATTTGCCCACTCAATCTTTGGCCTCGTAGTACCCCATCATCCGCCCGAGTTCTCGCAGTCCCACGATCATCGCCATCGGATCTTGTTTGACCCGAGCGAGCTCAATCGCATCCTGCAACTGGTCGATCACCACCTCGCGGCTCAGCGCCAAGCGCTCGGCATCTACTTTCTGAATCTGCCGCAGCGCCCGCTGCACGTTAGCCTTGGTTAGCAACCGACTCGCCGTCACCTTGGCCGAGCGCGGCGAATAGCCCGCTCGCACGGCCGCTGCCGCGCCGTTGCAATCCACGGCGTATTCGCGGACGAAACGCGATTGCTTGACGTTATCAACCATGGTCGAGCATCCAATCCTCGTTCAAGTCCCCGCCCAGCGAATACGCTTCTTCTCCCGGAAATTTGGGGTCATCCATCAAGCGCTGCCGTTCCTGATACGCGATTTCTTCATCGAACGAATCAGTGCGTTCGCAACCCTCTTGACCGCGAAATTCCACGTTATGCGACTTTTGCTCAGCGGCCAGATTTTCAACCAACCATCCGCGAGCATCAGGCCACAAGCGTACAACCTTGGCGGATCGTTTGGCCAGTTGCCGAGCGAAAAGCGATGCTTCCGGGAACGTTGCAAACAGGAGCACTTCGATTGTGGAAGGAGGCCCCATCAGGGCTCACCTCTTGCACACGTCGCTGACGTTCTGATCGAGTCTACGCCGGTATTCATCCGGCATCGCACGGCCCTGTTTGCGATGGCTTTCTTCCGATCGGTCACGGCGTGCCTTGGCCTCCTGACAGGCTTCGCCCTTGTCGATGACCTCTTGCTGCATCGGCGCCCAGAATCCCCCCGTGGCCGGTGCGCCGCTGGTAGTTGTTCCGTTGACGGCCACATGTCCTCGTTTTGGACATGGCGTGCTGCTGACATACGAGGTCCCATTGAGCCTCGTACAACGGTACGCCGCATTGCGCGGATCGACAACTCGCGACTGAGTCTGTTCATTCGGTTCGACTTGATTGCCACCGGCAACAGATTGTCCGGGGCTCGCCGTTCCACCCTGCAAAAGCCGTTTGGCGTCTTTCGGTGTCATCCCTGCCGAGTAGGCCGCCGCATTGAATTTTTCCTCGTCGGTCAATGAGGGGGAATCGAGGATGACAGGGCGCGACTCCTGTTGTGCTGCTGCGCACGGCGTGCTTTGGTAAGCGGTCTTGCCGGAGGCATCCTTGCACTTGAAGACCTGCGCCATGGATGCCGATGGCAGCAGGACAATTCCGAGCACCAGAGCTGCGACAGCATTGAAGATGTACTTGCTATTCATTTTTCCCTCGATGTCGCGTCAGCAGGCCTACACCCGCGCAGCACATGATTTATTTGTAGCGGTCAACATCCCGAACCTTGGTGCCCTGCCCGTTCAGGAAAAATTCGCAGAACTTCTTGCCTCGGAAGTACAGGACGTTGTGCTTGGTGCCATTGGGCTCATGCAAGATCAGGCTCAGGAAATGAGCCGGTTCGCTTTTCTTGTCATCCACGACTTGGTACGTCCAACCTTGATCGGCAGCATGCTTCATCGCATCAGAAGGTGAAAACTGGGAAGGCGCGCACTCCGACATCGGCGCCCCATCCAAGGTTCGTTGCGCCGTACCTCGTGGCGTGTACCAGCCATCGTCGGGCGTCAGCGTCGATGTTGATCCGGCAGGCACTTCGCGCGCCGTCCGACTTTGATAGACGGCATCCAACAAGTACGCACCGCCGATAACGACCGCCACACCAGCGGCCCAGAGAGCAATTTTTCTTCCCAAGATAAACCCAATATGTCCAATATAGACATATCAGATTCTGGCCGAAGTGTCATGTAAAAACAACCATATCTGTTGTCAAAAAACCCAACAGATATGGTCAAGAAGAAGCATCCGGGCAAGCCTTTGGCGCAGCGCCTCGGCACCCAGATCGCCACACTGCGCAAGACCAAGGAATGGACTCAAGCCGATCTGGCCGAGCGCATTGGTGTCGAGCCAGAAACCATCAGCCGTTTCGAACGCGGCGCGACCACGCCGTCCCTACAGACACTCGAAAAGATCAGCCATTGCCTGCGCGTGCGCATAGGCGAGTTGTTGGCAGAGACATCCGCCCAGCCGGACGATCAGGCCACCAAAATTGCGGCGTGGCTTGCCGAGTTGGAGGAGCCTCACCGATCCTTCGTAGTCGATCTGGTCAAGCGCACCTGCGACCATCTACGCAGCGCATAGAACGCGACAAGGACTGCGCCCTCCTACCCCCCCCACCCTTATCAAAAAGGCCGGGGGTAGTTCGGTTTCGGTTTCTTGATTCCCAAAAAGGAGTCTCTTCGCGGCTGGTGCGAGAGATTCCTTTTTCATTTCCATCACTCCCAAGAAAGCCGCGTGCTTCGCACGCGTGCCCGTCGCGTCGTGAGTTCATTACGAATTGCCTCGGCAACTTCGTAAGGATCGCAAGGCCACTGCGCCCGACCGATCCACTCGCCCCGCGCCAGTCCATCCGGGTTGGCATTTACTTTCCACTTCGGGAGCTCTCACCATGTTCGCAACCGGCTTTGCCATCTTCCTCGGTCTCGTCTTCATCTTCATCAAACTCGGGCGGCGCACCATGCTGCGCATGCTCGGCCACGACGTTTGGCTGGACATCGGCGTGACGATGCTGACGCTCGCCATCCACTGGGGCAGCTTCTCCGGTGTCATGGCCGCCACCTTCGCCGGTCTGCTGACCAGCGCCGGCACCACCATCGCCAAACGCTGCTTCGGCTACATCAAACGCGGCCAGTACACGCCCGGCCTGCTTCGCCTGCACATGTGACCCGGTGTAGTTGATTTCCCCCTTTCCTCACCCATCGGAGCCCGCCACGTGCGGGCTTCGTCGTTTCTGGAGCACCCTCATGACTGACCTGTACCAATCCATCACCGAGCGCATCATCCGCGCCCTCGAATCCGGCGCCATCCCGTGGCAGTTTCCGTGGAAGCGGGAACCGGGCGGCGCCATGCCCGCCAACCTGAGCACCGGACGCCTGTATCGCGGCATCAACACCCTGTTGCTCAACATGACCGCTATGCACGAAGGCTACCGGCGCAATCGCTGGCTGACCTACCAGCAGGCGCGGATGCTCGGCGCCCATGTGCGCCGGGGTGAAACCGGCACACCCATCGTCTTCTTCAAGATGCTGGAAGTCGATGAGACCGGACGATCCTGCGCCGCCAACGATGCCCCGGCGGCCAAGGTAGTGCCCATGCTGCGCTCGTTCACGGTCTTCAACGCCGATCAGATTGAGGACTTGCCGCCAGCGCTGGCGCAGCCTGAACCTGCTCCCGACTGGAGCCCGGTGGCGGAAGCCGAGCGCCTGTTGGTCGATTCGGGCGCCGTCATTCGCCATGGTGGCGATCAGGCGTTATACCGGCCTTCCGATGACGTGATCCAGTTGCCACTGCGCAGCGCGTTCCCGCAGGCCACCGGCTACTACGGCGTGGCCCTGCACGAGTTGACGCACTGGACGGGCCATGCCAGCCGCTGCAACCGCCCCATGCAGAGCCGCCAGCACCTCACGGCCTACGCTTTCGAGGAACTGGTAGCCGAAATGGGAGCGGCGTTTCTGTGCGGCCATTGCGGTGTCGATGCCGAGCTTCAGCACGCGGGCTACATCGCCCACTGGTTGGAAGCCTTGCGCCACGACAAGCGTTTGGTCTTCACCGCTGCGTCCATGGCGCAGAAGGCAGCGGACTTCGTGCTCGGTAACGAGGTCACGGAGCCCATTCCAGATACTGTCGTGCTAGCTGCTTAAACCCCGACACGCTTCACACCTCATGCTCCGCTCAAGCAGGTAGGGTGCCCATAACGGCACCTTGGGGCAGGAAACCGCCAGTGCCTACTTTGTCCTCCGCTAGAGTGGGGGCAGGGGCTGCTTCTTGCAGCTCTGGAAGTAGGGCAGAACATGTGAATTGCAAGCGCGTGCTGCAGCTGCTCTGGGCACTCGGGGAACACTAGTTTCCTAGACTACATCCGCCGTGGCTTGCCACGGTGGGCATATCACCCAACCGGGCTTCATGCCGCTTCGAGAAACATTCATGGACCATATTTGGACCACGGGACTTTCGAGCCAAAAGAAAAAGGGGCTAGGCGTGAGCCTAACCCCTTGATTCATTTGGTGCCGGAGAGATGAATCGAACACCCGACCTTCTCATTACGAATGAGCTGCTCTACCGACTGAGCTACACCGGCTTAGCTCAAAATTATAGCTCGGAATGGTAGCTGGTCACGCGTTCAACCTCGTTTTTTGAGCCCAAAATGACGCTGACGCGTTCATGCAGCTTGGTCGGCTGGATGTCCAGGATGCGTTCTTTGCCATTCGTGGCGGCGCCGCCGGCCTGCTCGATGAGCCAGGCCATGGGGTTGGCCTCGTACATCAGGCGCAGTTTGCCGGGCTTGCCCGGCTCACGCTGGTCCCAGGGGTACATGAAGACGCCGCCGCGGGTGAGGATGCGGTGCACGTCGGCCACCATACTGGCGATCCAGCGCATGTTGAAGTCTTTGCCGCGCGGGCCCTCCCGGCCCTGCAGGCATTCGTCGATGTAGCGGCGCACGGGCGGGGCCCAGTGGCGCATGTTGCTCATGTTGATGGCGAATTCCTGCGTGTCGGCGGGGATACGCACGTTCTCTTGGGTGAGGATGAACGAGCCCTGTTCGCGGTCCAGCGTGAACATGACGACGCCGTCGCCTACGGTCAGCACCAGCGTGGTCTGCGGGCCGTAGACGCAGTAGCCGGCGGCGACCTGGCGGTTGCCGGGCTGCAGAAAATCGCCTTCGTCCACGCCGCGGTCACCTTCGGGCATGTGCAGCACGCTGAAGATGGTGCCGATGCTGACGTTTACGTCGATGTTGCTGGAGCCATCGAGCGGGTCGAACAGCAGCAGGTATTCGCCCTTGGGGTAGCGGTTGGGCACTACGTAGATGGCGTCCATTTCTTCGGACGCCATGCCCGCCAGGTGGCCGCCCCATTCGTTGGCTTCGATCAGCACCTCGTTGGCGATGATGTCAAGCTTCTTCTGGATTTCGCCCTGCACGTTTTCGCTGTCGGCACTGCCCAGAACGCCGCCGAGCGCGCCCTTGTTCACCGCGTGGCTGATGCTCTTGCAGGCGCGTGCGACCACTTCAAGCAGCAGGCGCAACTGGCCGGGGATGAGGCCGTCGATGCGCTGCTGCTCAACGAGGTAGCGGGTGAGGGAGATTTTCTTGGGGGGTGTCATGGGGTCTCCAGGGCGCGGGTGACCACCTCGCGCACGTCCTTGCTGAGTTTGGCATGTCCGGCCACCTGGGCAATGGCGGCATGCGCCGCGCTGCGCCAGGGTTCGGCCAGCTTGCTCCAGCGGTCCAAGGCGCGCGCCAGGCGGGCGGCGACTTGCGGGTTGATGGCGTCAAGCGCGAGCACGCGGTCGGCCCAGAAGCGGTAGCCGGCGCCGTCTGCGCGGTGAAAGGCGCCAGGGTTGGCGCTGCAGTAGCTGAAGATGAGGCTGCGCGCGCGGTTCGGATTGCCGATCTGGAAGTCCGGGTGCTTCATCAGCGCCTGCACGGCGGGCAGTACGTGGCCGCCGCGATCGGGCGTGCCGGCCTGCAGGGCAAACCATTTGTCGATGACCAGGGCGTCGTCCTTGAACAAGGCATGGAAGCGCACCAGTGCGGCCGCGGCGTGCGGGTGGCCGCTGGTCACCAGGGCTGCAAGTGCAGCAAAGCGGTCGGTCATGTTGCCGGCATCCTTGAAGCGCTGCAGCGTTTTGCCGGGCCAGACGGCGTCACCCGTGTGCTGCGCGGCGAGGCACAGCATGGACAGCGCCTGGCCGGCGAGGGCGCGGCGGCCGGCCGATGCCGCGTCTGGCTGGTAGGCGCCGGTGTCTTGGCTGGCTTCGTAGGCGGCTTCCCAATCGCTGCGCAGGGCGGTGGCCAGTTGCAGGCGCATGGCTTCGCGCACCGCATGCACGCGCTGCGGGTCCACCACGTCGAGCTGCTCGGCCAGGTAGCTCTCGGAGGGCAGGCTCAGCACCAGCTCCTTGTAGGCGGCGTCGAGCTGCGGGTCGCGCAGCGTGCGGCGCAGGGCGGCGAGCAGGTCCGCGTCCATGATTTCAGCATCCAATGTGCCTCCAGCGCTTGATGCATCTGCGCTACCAGCTATTGCATTGATAGCGCAGCGCAGCATCAAGCGCTGGCCTGCTTCCCAGCGGTTGAAGGCGTCGGTGTCGTGCGCCAGCAGCGTCAGCAGTTCGGCATCGGTGTAGGCGTAGTCCAGCCGCACGGGTGCACTGAACGAGCGCAGCAGCGAAGGCACGGGCGCGCTCGCCACGCCGATGAAGCGCAGCGCCAGGCTGGCCGCGTCGAGCACCACGGTGCGCGTGCTGGCGCCGGGGGCGGTTTCGCCTTCCATCTGCAGGGGCAGGGCGCTGCCGTCCTGCGCCAGCAGGCCCAGTTCGACGGGAATGACGAAGGGCAGCTTGCTCGGCTGGTTCGGTGTGGCTGGGCAGCTTTGGCTGAGCGTGAGGGTGTAGGTTTGCGCGGTGGCGTCGTATTCGCCTTGCGCCTTGACGCAGGGCGTGCCGGCCTGGCTGTACCAGCGTTTGAAGGCATCGAGCCGCGTGGCCAGTTCGCTGCCGGGGTTGGCGTCGGCAATCGCGGCTGCGAAGTCGTCGCAGGTGACGGCCTGGCCGTCGTGGCGCTCGAAGTACAGCTTCATGCCGCGCGCAAAGCCCTCGCGGCCCACCAGGGTGTGCACCATGCGCACCACTTCAGCACCTTTTTCGTAAATGGTGACGGTGTAGAAGTTGTTGATTTCCACGTAGCTCTCGGGCCGCACCGGGTGCGCCATGGGGCCAGCGTCTTCGGGGAACTGCACGGTGCGCAGCACGCGCACGTCTTCGATGCGCTTGACGGCGCGGGCCGAGGCGCTGCCCGCCATGTCCATGGAAAATTCCTGGTCGCGGAAGACGGTGAGGCCTTCCTTGAGGCTGAGCTGGAACCAGTCGCGGCAGGTGACGCGGTTGCCGGTCCAGTTGTGGAAGTACTCGTGGCCGACCACGCTTTCGATGTTGGAAAAATCAACATCGGTGGCCGTGGCCTGGCTGGCCAGCACGTACTTGGTGTTGAAGATGTTCAGGCCCTTGTTCTCCATGGCGCCCATGTTGAAGTCGCTGGTGGCGACGATCATGAAGCGCTCCAAATCAAGGCTGAGGCCAAAGCGCGTTTCATCCCACGCGACGCTGGCCATCAGGGAATTCATCGCGTGCTCGGTCTTGCCCAGGTCGCCGGGGCGCACGTACACCTCCAGCAGATGCTCCTTGCCCGTGCGGGACGTGATGCGCTGCTGGCGCGCGACCAGTTTGCCGGCCACCAGGGCGAACAGGTAGCAGGGCTTTTTGTGCGGGTCCACCCATTTGGCGAAGTGCCGGCCGCCATCCAAGTCGCCTTGTTCCACCAGGTTGCCGTTGGAGAGCAGCACCGGGTAGGCGGCCTTGTCGGCGCGCAGCAGCACCTGGTAGCTGGCCATGACGTCTGGGCGGTCGAGGAAGTAGGTGATGCGGCGAAAGCCCTCGGCCTCGCACTGCGTGAAGAACGTGCCCTGGCTCACGTAGAGCCCCATCAGGGCGGTGTTCTTCTCGGGCGCGCAGGTGGTGAAGATCTCCAGGTCAAAACCGGCCTCGTCCTGGGGCAGGTTTTCAAGCACCAATTGGCCTGCGTCCATGCGAAAAGACGTGCCGGCGCCGTTGACCATCACGCGCGCAAGGTTCAGCTCGTCGCCGTCGAGGCGCAGCGGCTGCGCTGGCACGTCCGGGTTGCGGCGCACGCGCATGCGGTTCAGGACGCGTGTCTTGGCCGGGTCGAGGTCGAAGGTGAGGTCTACGGTGTCGATCCACCAGGCCGGGGCCTGGTAGTCGCCGCGGTGGCGGGCGGTGGCGGGTGCCTGGCCGTCTTCGCGCAATGAAAACATGCAGATTCCTTAAATACCTTGCTTCAATGAAGCTTCGATGAAGGCGTCGAGGTCGCCATCCAGCACTTTCTGGGTGGCGGAGATTTCGACGTTGGTGCGCAGGTCCTTGATACGGCTGTTGTCCAGCACATAGCTGCGAATCTGGTGGCCCCAACCGACGTCGGTTTTGGTGTCTTCGAGCTTTTGCGCTTCTTCCTGGCGCTTGCGCATCTCGAAGTCGTAGAGCTTGGAGCGCAGGCGCTGCCAGGCGATGTCGCGGTTGCCGTGTTGGCTGCGTCCGTCCTGGCACTGCACGACGATGCCGGTCGGCAGGTGGGTCAGGCGCACGGCCGAGTCGGTCTTGTTGATGTGCTGGCCGCCTGCGCCGCTGGCGCGGTAGGTGTCGGTGCGCACGTCGGACGGGTTGATGTTGATTTCGATCGAGTCGTCAATTTCCGGATAGACGAACAGCGAGGCAAAACTGGTGTGGCGGCCGCCAGAACTGTCGAACGGCGATTTGCGCACCAGCCGGTGTACGCCGGTTTCGGTGCGCAGCAGGCCGTAGGCGTAATCGCCCTCGATATGGATGGTGGCGCTCTTGAGGCCGGCCACGTCGCCCGGGGTTTCTTCTTCCACCGTCGCCTTGAAGCCCTTGCGCTCGGCGTACTTCAGGTACTGGCGCAGCAGCATGCTGGCCCAATCGCAGGCCTCGGTGCCGCCGGCGCCGGACTGGATGTCGATAAAGCAGTTCAGCGGGTCGGCTTCGGTGCGGAACATGCGGCGGAACTCAAGTGCCTCGATGTCCGGGCGCAGCTTGGCGGTTTCCTGCTCGATGGTGATCAGGCCGGCCTCGTCGCCTTCCTCGCGGCTCATCTCGTAGAGCTCGCTGTTGTCGGCCAGCTCGCGCGTCAGGCGCTCAAGCGTGAGTACCACGCCGTCGAGGGATTTTTTCTCTTTGCCGAGCTCCTGGGCCTTCTTCGGGTCGTTCCAGACCGAGGGGTCTTCGAGCGAGGCGTTTACCGTGCGCAGGCGTTCAAATTTGGCATCGTAGTCAAAGATACCCCCGTAACTCACGGGTGCGCTCCGTGAGGTCTTGCAGGGAGTTGCCGATGAGGTTGATGCGTTCTGCTTCCATGGTGTTGTCTTTGGGTGTCTGGTGAGGAATCGGGCATTTTCTCACGCGCTGCAGACAGAAGGAATTTGCTATTTAGAAAATAGCTGAAAACCTAGGACCAACAAGCGCTGGAGCCTTATTTTTCTCAAAAGTTTGGCCGTCAGGGCACAGGTTGCGTGCCCGCAGCCTGCGAGTGGGCATGCAGCCAGCCGGGCAGGGCGTCGCCCGGCATGGGGCGGGCGTAGTAGTAGCCCTGGGCCTCGGTGCAGCCTTGTTCCCGCAGGAAGGCGAGCTGCTGCGGCGTCTCGACACCCTCGCCGGTGGTTGCGATGCCCAGGGCCTGCGCCATGCGCACGATGGCGCTGACGAGGGCGCGGTCGCTGGCGTCCTCGCCCAGGTCGCGCACAAAGGACTGGTCGATTTTCAGCTTGTGGATGGGAAAGCGCTTGAGCAGGCTGAGCGACGAATACCCGGTGCCGAAGTCGTCAATGGCCAGCCGCACGCCAAGGGCGTTCAGTTGGTCCATGGTGGCGCTCGCCGACTGCGGGTCGTCCAGGGCCACGCCTTCGGTCAGTTCCAGCTCCAGCGCATGCGCCGGCAGCTCGGCCTGGGCCAGCATCTGGCCGATGCGCTCGGGCATGCCGGGCTGGCGGAACTGCACGGCCGAGAGGTTCACGGCCACGCTGGGCACCGCATGGCCGGCGTGTTGCCAGGCGCGCAGCTGTGCCAAGGCCGTACGCAGCACCCAATCACCAATGGCCAGAATCTGGCCGCTGTCCTCGGCCAGGGGAATGAATTCGGTGGGCGAGATGGCGCCCAGTTCGGGGTGCTGCCAGCGCAGCAGCGCTTCGACGCCGTGCAGTCGGCCGGTGGCTATGTGGACCTGCGGCTGGTAGTGCAGCGTGAACTGCCCGCGCTCCAGCGCGCGCCGCAAGGCGTTCTCCAGCGTCAGGGCACGGGCCGATTGGGCCTGCATCTCGGGCGTGAAGAACCGGTGGGTATTGCGCCCGCCCTGCTTGGCGCGGTACATGGCCACGTCGGCCGACTGCGTAAGCGTTTCGAAATCTGCGCCGTCGCGAGGGAACACGGCAATGCCCATCGAGGGCGCCATGGTCAGCTCGTGGTGTCCGATCTGGTAGGGCGTCTTGGAGGCATCGAGCAGTTTGCCCGCCACGCGTTCCGCGCCCCTGGCATCGGCGCCGGGCAGCAGCAGAATGAACTCATCACCGCCGAGGCGGCAGACCGTGTCCTTGTCGCGCACCACGGCGCGCAGGCGCTCGGCAATGGCGACCAGCAGGGCATCGCCGACGCGGTGGCCCAGCGAGTCGTTGACGTGTTTGAAATGGTCGAGGTCGAGAAAGACGACGGCCAGCGGTGTATTGTTTTGCTGAGCAGCGCTGATGGCGTCGCGGCTGCGCTCGGCCAGCAGCGTGCGGTTGGGCAGGCCGGTCAAGGCGTCGTAGTGGGCCAGCCAGTGGATGCGGTCGCGGTCGGCGCGGCGCTCTTTCATTTCGCGGTGGAGAGTGTCGACGGTGTCGCTGAGCTCGCGCGTGCGTTCCTGCACTTGGCGTTCGAGCTCGGCCTGGGCCTGGGCCACTGCGGCCTGGGCGTTGCGGCGCTCGGTCACGTCCATCACGGTCCACAGCGATCCCAACGCGGGCTTGCCAGGATGCAAGGCCCGGCTGCAGACTTCGCAGACGATCTGGCGGCCGTCCTTGCGGCAAATGGTGACTTCGCCCGCAAACGAATCGCCGCGCTGCAGTACCGGATAGCTGCGCTGCGCAATGTCGTCCCACTCGGCGTCGGTGGCGTACCACTGCCGCGTCGAGCAGCCGGTCAGCTCGCCCGGACCGTAGCCCAGCATGTTTTCAAAGAAGCTGTTGCAGCGCGTCATCTTGCGGTCGACGAGGTAGACGATGCCCACCATGGCGTGGTCGAACAAAGTCTGCTTTTCCCACAAGGCGGCTTCCAGCTGGTTCTGCGCGGCTTTTTGCGCATCGAGGTCATCGATGACCCAGACAGCACCGTCCAGCGGTTCGGCCGCATTGATCAGGCTGCCGGTGAGGCGGGCCCAGAAGCGCTGGCCGCCCCGCCGCCGCATTTCGCGCTCAGTGGTGTAGGGCTTGCCGGCCGCGATCACGGGAAAAGCCGCGCGCCCCAGATCGCGATAGGCCGCTCGACCCAGGGAAAAGCTCTCGCTGCGCTGGCCAATCAGTTCGGCCGCCGAGGCATAGCCGAACAACTGTGCAAACCGGGCATTGCAGCGCACCACCTGCCGTTCGCGGATGAAAACGATGCCCGCGCCCGCGTTGTCCAGCAGCGCCTGCAACTCGTGCAGGGTGCGCTCAGGCGAAGCCGTGTTGGGGGGCGCGGCAGAAAGGGAGGGGGCAAACTCGTTCAATGAAACAGCGGTGCGGAGGCGGCCGGGCGGGTGCAGGGGGCCTTGGCTGCGAGATTGTATGCAATTGTTTCACCATCCGCCGTGGGTGCGCCTGAATCCCACGGCGAATAAGTGTATGCGCAGTGTCTGGTCGCGGGTGACTCGCTGGTTCCCGGCGCGGGTGCGGGAACGGGAGCGTCACGGGCGTGTCACAAAGGCTGGACAAACTACCAAGCACACCGAGCGCGGCGCGCGTACGCCACTGGCCTCGCTGGTGCGGCCTGGCTGTCGCAGGCTGTCCTTTTGCTCTGAGGGTTCCGCTCGCCTATGCTTCGTCCGCTCCTGTGCCTCGCTGTGCCAACACCTGTCGAAGACGTGGCGCCGCCGCCTGGGCCGCCTATGCACGCACCTGCCGTGCCCCGACTGGAAGCCGCGCTGCTGGATCGCGATCTGAGCATCCTGGCGTTCAACCAACGCGTTTTTGACTGGGCAGCGCGGGCCGACGTGCCGTTGCTCGAGCGCCTGCGCTTCCTGGCCATCGTGTCGTCCAACCTGGACGAGTTTTTTGAAGTGCGGGCCGAGCCGCACCTGGCGTCCGCGCGCAGCTCGGTGGCCGGCCGGCCGGCCTTCGAGGCCATTGCCGCCACGGTGCGCCAATTGGTGAACCGGCAGTACGCGCTCTACCAGAACGAATTGCTCCCGCAACTGGCGCTGCATGGGATCCGGGTGATCGCACATGGTGAGCGGTCGCCCGCACAGCGCCGCTGGGTGCGCGCGCTGTTCGAGCGCGAATTGCGTCCCTTGCTGCTGCCGGTGAGCCTGGATCCCGCGCACCCCTTTCCCCAAGTGGCCAACAAGTCGCTCAATTTCATCGTCCGGCTCTCCGGCAGCGACGCATTTGGCCGCCACAACGAAGTGGCCATCGTGCGCGTGCCGCGGGCCCTGCCGCGCTTTTTCCGCCTTCCGGCCTCCGTCGCGCCTGAAGGCCGGCAGTTTGTCAGCGTCTCAAGCGTGGTGCGCGCGCACCTGTCCGATCTCTTCGTGGGCCGTGAGGTGACGGAGCTGTCGCAGTTTCGCGTCACGCGCCATTCGGATCTGGCGGTGGACGAGGAAGACGTGCGCAATCTGCGCACCGTGCTGCGCCAGGGTCTGCAGCAGCGCAATTTCGGGCAGGCGGTGCGGCTCGAAGTGTCGGCGGGCTGTACGGAGTTTCTCTGCGCCTTCCTGCTGCGCCAGTTTGAACTGCCCGAGGCAGCCATGTACCGTGTGGAAGGCCCGGTGAATCTGGTGCGCTTGTCGCAACTGGTCGATATGGCCAGCGAGCCTTCCTTGTTGTTTCCGGTCTGGACGCCGCGTTGGCCTCGGGATTTGCCACACACAGGCTCGCTGTTCGCGCATCTGCACGCAGGGGACGTGCTGGCGCACCAGCCGTACGAGAGTTTCGATGCGGTGCTGGCGCTGCTGCGCGAGGCCGTGTTCGATCCGGCAGTGGTTGCCATCAAGCAGACCATTTACCGCACCGGCTCGGACCTGCAGTTGCTGGAACTTTTGCGCGAGGCCGTGCGGCTGGGCAAGGAAGTGATGGTGGTGGTGGAACTGAAGGCGCGCTTTGACGAGGAGGCCAACATCAACTGGGCCGAGGCGCTTGAGAGCGCTGGCGCCCAGGTGGTGTACGGCGTGCTGGGCCTCAAAACGCACGCCAAGATGCTGCTCATCACCCGGCGCGAGGGCCGGCGCATGCGGCGCTATGGCCATCTTTCCACGGGCAACTACAACGCACGAACGGCGCGCTTGTATACCGACCTGAGCTACATGACGGCCGACCCCCTGCTTACCGCCGACATGGACCAGGTTTTCAGCCATCTGGCCAGCCAGAGTGTTCTGCCGCGCATGCGGCGCCTGCTGGTGGCGCCGTTTCACCTGCAGCGGCGCATGCTCGAGCGCGTGGCCGCGGTGGGTAAGGCGGCAGCGCAGGGGCAGGAGGCGCGCATCGTCCTCAAGATGAATGCTCTCACGGACGAAGCGCTGGCGCTGGCGCTGCTGAAAGCGGGGGCCCAGGGGGCGCGTATCGACCTGATCGTGCGCGGCGCCTGCATCGTGCCCGCGTGCGTTCCGGGCGTGAGCGACAACATCCGGGTGCGCTCGGTGATCGGCCGCTTTCTGGAGCATGCGCGCGTGTTTTATTTTGCGCACGGTGAGGAGCAGGTGCTGTATCTCTCCAGCGCCGACTGGATGAACCGCAACATGCTGCGCCGCGTCGAACTGGCGTGGCCGGTGTCCGATCCGCGCCTGCGCCAGCGCATCATTGACGAGTGCCTGGTCGGAGCGTTGCACGATGACCGCGACGCCTGGCAGTTGCGACCCGACGGCAGCTATGCCCGCGCGCAGCACCCCGTCTCTGGCAACAGCGTTCAGGCCGCGCTGATGGCGCGCTACGCCCAAGGTGCAAGCGATGCGGTACGCAGCGCCCCGTGATGGATCTCATCCTTTGGCGCCATGCGGAAGCCGTCGCGGGCGGCGTCGGCATTGAAGACCTGCGGCGCCCGCTGACGGCACGTGGCGAGCGCCAGGCGGCGCGCATGGCCCGGTGGCTGGACAGCCAGTTGCCCGAAGGCCTGCGCGTGCTGTGCAGCCCGGCGCTGCGCACCGAGCAGACGGCACGCACCCTGGGGCGCAAGCTCAGGCTGTGCGCCGAACTGGCGCCGGGCGGCAGCGCGCAGGATTTGCTCGATTGCGCGCGCTGGCCGCAGGGGCGCGGCACGGTGCTGGTCGTCGGGCACCAGCCCGTGCTGGGCGAGGTGCTGGCCCAGACGCTTGGCCTGGCGGGCGGGGCCTGCGCAGTGCGCAAGGGCGCGGTGTGGTGGCTGCGCCAGCGCCAGCGCGTGGACGCATGGGAAACCGTGCTGCTGGCAGTGCAGTCGCCTGAACTGCTTTAGGTCAACTATTTGATAAAAATCTGCCGCTAGCGCAATACCAATATAGGAATACAGCTATATTTACTATAGCAATCGAGAGCTCGGATGGCGCGGAAGCGGTTCAGGGCAGATCAAGCTGCAAGTCCCAGGGCGTTTTGTTCCATGCCGCCGCTTCCTCTTGCAGCAGGTAGGCCGATTGCGGAAATTCGCTTGCCCAGCCGGGCCGCGCCTGCAGGGCAAAGCGCTGACCGGACAGGCGCAGGCTCAGCCCTTCGGTTGACGGGTCGCGCCGTGCATGGCACAAGGCTTTGGCCAGCCGCAGGCACAGCAGTTGCAGGGCCAGCGTGGTGTCGCTCATGTCCACATCCAGTTTGCGTGGCTTGCCGCGCTGGCCGAGCACCAGCGTACCCAGTTGGGCGAGCTCGTCGCGCGAGAAACCGGCCGCGTCGGTGTTGTCCAGGATGTAGGCGCCGTGGCGGTGCGCATCGACATGCGAGACGATGCAGCCGATTTCATGCAACTGCGCCGCCCAGGCCAGTTCTCGTGCGCCCATCGCCCCGGGGCCGCGCAGTTGCCCGTACAAATCCACCGCCGTGCGCGCCACGCGTGCGGCCTGGTCCACATCGACGGCAAAGCGTTGCATGAGTGTCTGCACGGTGAGCACGCGCAGGTCGGATTCGGGGTGTTCGCGCTGGACCATGTCGTACAGCACGCCCTGGCGCAGCGCTCCCTGGGCCACGTTAAGGCTGTCGATGCGCAGCAGGTCGAACACGGCGCACAGCACGCTGATGCCGCCCCCGATCACCGGACGCCGGTCTTCCTTGAGGCCGTCCAGGCGCACGCGGTCGGCGCTTTGCGCGCGCAGCAACTGGGCTTTGAGCCAGAGCAGGCCGTCGCGGCCGATGCGATCGCGCTCGAAACCTGCGCCCGCCAGAATGTCCGCCACCGCCCCCACCGTGCCCGAGGCGCCGTAGGCCAGCTCCCAGTGGCTGGACGAAAACATCTCCGCCGCATCTTCCAAGGCCGCTTGTGCGGCGACCTCGGCGCGCTCGAAGGCATTGGCGGTAAAGCGGCCATCGGCGAAATACTGCGCCGACCAGGCGACGCTGCCCACACGGTAGGAGGCAACGGCGCGTGCGTCGAATTGCTGGCCCAGGATAAGCTCGGTCGAGCGACCGCCGATGTCGATCACCAGCCTGCGCTCGTCCGACTGCGGCAGCAGGTGCGCCACGCCCTGGTAGATGAGGCGGGCCTCCTCGGGGCCGGAGACCAGGTCGATCGCATGGCCCAGCACCTCGCTGCCGCGGTGCAGAAAGGCTTCCCGGTTGTTGGCCTCGCGCAGTGTCTGCGTGGCCACCGCGCGTACCTGTGTGTGCGCAAAGCCCCCCAGCCGTTCGGCAAAGCGCGCCAGGCAGTCCCAGCCGCGTTGCATGGCGTCCAGGCTCAGGTTGTGGTCTTCGTCCAGCCCGCCTCCCAGGCGCACGGTTTCTTTGAGGTATTCCACGCGCTGGATATGGCCGTTGTCTTGCCGGCCGATCTCAAGGCGAAAGCTGTTGGATCCAAGATCGACGGCGGCGAGCAACATTCCGTTTTGCATTGTGGAAAAAATAGAGGGGAAAAATAGGGAAAACCAGACGGTTGGCGGTGTTGGGCAGGATAGCACCCGCGTGCGCAGCGCCCGGCCCGGCCGGCACTGCGGTAGCCCGCTGGTCAGCCGATCAGTCGCCCATCGGCAGACAGCATGGTCTGGGTCACGTAGCCGCTGCGGCGCTCGGCGCCTTCGCAGCGCACCATGAAGCCATCCACATCGGTGTCCTTGCGCTCGCGCAGCGCCTGCAGGACGCTGGCGCGGGTGATGCCCGTGCGCATGCCCGAGAGCACGGCTGCGGTGTAGCGCGCCGCCACGAAGCCGGCCAAGCCCTGGGGCGACGGCGGCTCGTCGTAGTAGCGCGCGAGCGCCTGGCGATAGGCCCGTACCACGCCGGTGCTGGAGGTCAGCAGTGGCACCGCCTGCGTCGCAATGACGGAGGAGTGGCGGGGCACGCCGCCCATTTGCCCGAGCACCTGCAGGTTCACATCGGCCAGCGTAATGATGTAGCGGTGGCCGCCCGGCTGGGCTGGCAGGCGCTGTGCGAACGCGTGCAGTTCAGGTGTACCGCCCACGAACAACACGATGGCCTGGGTCTGCTCGGCCTGGCGTTCGGCGCTGCTGGGCGCCTGGCCCGGCGCAGGCAGGGAGCGCAGTTTCAGGCCCAGGGTAGCGGCCGCCTGCTCGACCGCGGGCAAGGCTGCATCGCGCTGGCGGGCATGGGAAAACGCGACCCCGATTTCCCGCACGCCCACACTGGACAGGGAGCTGAGCGCGTGGGCCATCTGTTCGCGGTAGCCCGGAAAAATACCGAATACGGCGCTGCTGTCGGGGTAGGTGTCCTCTGCCTGTACCCAGGGGGCCACCTGTGCCAGCGTGGCCCCGCCTGGGCTTTTGGCCTGCAGTTCGGCCAGGGTGCGGGTGGCCGCATCTCCCACGCAGCCCGACAGGACCACGCAGTTGGCCGTTGCCTCGATGCGCTGCCAGGCATCACGTGTGCCCTGAGCACTGCCGTCGGTGACAAAGCTCAGGTGGCGCACGGGGCGGCCCTGCACACCTCCCGCGGCATTGATGCTTTGCCAGGCGGCCTGTGAACCGGCAAGAAAATCGCGTCCCACGTCCTGCAGGTTGGGGGACATATCCACCACCTGGGCCACGGCAATCGGCGTGGTGTCGGTGCCGGGTGACCGTGGTTGGGCTGCAGACGGCAGGCCCCACAAGGCAAGAGCCGAACTGGCGGCGTGCAAAAGCCCCCTGCGGCTGATGGAAAGGCTGGAGCGCAAACCTGAAGGCATGGCAAACCCGCGCGAAGCGGTTGGTGGAAGAAGCGCTCAGCGTATATTTGTGCCGTGACGGTGCTGTGACACTGGTGGTTTCGATGGATGCAGGGAGTCGCACATGTCACAGACATGTCACATTGAGCGCCTAAATTGCACTTGCTTTCCATCAACCAAGGCAAGGGGTTTTGCAATGAACGGTTCAATGATTCGAATTTTGGTCTCTGGCGCAGTGGCTGCGGCGTTTGCTGGCGGCGCGTACGCGCAGCAAGAGGCTACCGGCGCTGGCGCCAGCTTTCCCGCGCCGCTGTATGCCAAATGGGCGTCTGACTACAACAAGGCGACCGGCGTGCGTATCAATTACCAGTCGGTCGGTTCGGGCGCCGGCATCCACCAGATCGACGCCAAGACGGTGGACTTTGGTGCTTCTGATATGCCCCTGGAAGATAAGGACCTGGCTCAGAAGGGCTTGATGCAGTTCCCCACCGTGATCGGTGGCGTGGTGCCAGTGGTCAATATTCAAGGTATCGAAGCCGGCCAGATGAAGTTGAGTGGCCACGTGCTGGGCGATATTTATCTGGGCAAGATCAAGCGCTGGAACGATCCTGCCATCGTGGCGCTCAACCCTGGCGTGAAGCTGCCTGATGCCGATATCTCTCCGGTGCGCCGCGCAGACGGTTCGGGCACCAGCTTCATTTTCACCAATTACCTGAGCAAGGTGAATGCCGAGTGGAAGTCCTCCGTGGGCGTAGGCACGACAGTGAAATGGCCCACCGGCGCGGGTGGCAAGGGCAACGAGGGTGTTGCTGCCTTCGTTGGCCGTCTGCCCAACTCGATTGGCTACGTGGAGTACGCTTACGTCAAGCAGAACAAGATGAAGTACGTGCAGCTGTCCAACAGCACCGGCACCTTTGTCTCGCCTGAGGATAAGGCTTTCAAGGCCGCCGCGGCGGGCGCCGAATGGAACAAGAGCTTCTACCAGATCCTCACCGATGAGCCTGGCAAGGACTCATGGCCCATCACGGGCGCTACCTTTATTTTGATGCACAAGGTGCAGGACAAGCCCATGCAGGCCACCACGGTACTCAAGTTCTTTGACTGGGCCTACACCCATGGTGACAAGACGGCGGCTGATCTGGACTACGTGCCCATGCCCGATAGCGTGAAGGCCGTGATCATGAAGGCCTGGGGCGAGATCAAGGACAGCTCGGGCAAGGCCGTTACGTTCAAGTAAGCGCGGTCGGGCGTGGCGCATTGGGCGCCGCCGCCCGATTTCGATCACCAGGACAGCCAGTGTCTACACTTACCGTTTCCTCCGCGCCAGGCGCCCATGCTCTGGCGGGTGCCCAGAAGAATATGCCTCCACCGCGTAAGTTTCGAATCTCCGGCGTACTGGCCGACCGTGTTTTTGCGCTGCTTGCGCATGCGGCGGCCTGGCTCACCCTGGCAACTTTGGCAGGGATCCTGGTGTCCCTGGTCATCGGGGCCTGGCCCGCTATCGACGCGTATGGGCTGGGCTTTCTGACCAATAGCGTGTGGGACCCGGTGAAGGACGAGTACGGCGGTCTGGTGATGATTTACGGCACCTTGGCCACCTCGGCCATCGCCTTGCTGATTGCCGTACCGGTGAGTTTCGGCATTGCGCTGTTCCTCACCGAGCTCTCACCCGGCTGGCTCAGGCGCCCGCTGGGCACGGCCATTGAGTTGTTGGCTGCCGTTCCGTCCATCGTCTACGGCATGTGGGGTCTGATGGTGTTTGGCCCCATTCTGGCGACCTGGGTGCAGGCGCCGCTGCAAAAGTTGTTTTCTGGCGTGCCGTATCTGGGCGCGCTGGTGTCAGGTCCGCCCGTGGGCATTGGCATTTTGTCGGCGGGCATCATCCTGGCGATCATGATCATTCCGTTTATCTCGGCGGTGATGCGAGATGTGTTTGAAGTGACGCCCACGTTGCTCAAAGAGTCGGCCTACGGCTTGGGCTCGACGACCTGGGAGGTGGTCTCCAAGGTCGTGCTGCCCTATACCAAGACGGGGGTTCTGGGTGGCATCATGCTGGGGCTGGGCCGTGCGCTGGGCGAGACCATGGCGGTCACCTTTGTGATCGGCAACATGAATCAGCTCGATTCGTTGTCGCTGTTTGCCGCCGCCAACAGCATCACGTCCGCGCTCGCCAACGAGTTCGCCGAGGCGGGCGAGGGGCTGCACCAGGCGTCGCTGATCTACCTGGGGCTGGTGCTGTTTTTCATTACCTTCGTGGTGCTGGGGTTGTCAAAAATTCTGCTGCTGCGCCTGCAGAAGAACGAAGGAGCCCGGTCATGAGCAGCACCTCGCAAACCTTGATTTCAGCGGCCGACCTGGGCGCTGCACGGGCCGCGCGTTTTGCCAGGCGCAAGCGCGTCAACCGCATTGCGCTGGGGCTGTCGCTGCTGGCCATGGTGTTCGGCGTGTTCTGGTTGGTGTGGATTCTTTGGGAAACCCTCCGCTTGGGTCTGGGCGGGTTGTCGTTGGCGCTGTTCACCGAAATGACGCCGCCGCCCAACGAAGCGGGGGGCCTGTCGAACGCCATTTTTGGCTCGCTCTCCATGGTGGCGCTGGCCACCTTCGTGGGCACGCCGATCGGCATCCTGGCGGGTATTTACCTGTCGGAGTACGACACGCACGGCCCGCTGGCGCAGGTCACGCGCTTTGTGAATGACATCCTGCTCTCGGCACCCAGCATCGTGATCGGCTTGTTCGTCTATACCGTCATGGTGACGCGCTTCAAAAGCTTCTCCGGCTACGCAGGGGGGTTGGCGCTGGCGCTGATCGTGGTGCCGGTGGTCATTCGCACGACCGAGAACATGCTGCTGCTGGTGCCAGCGGGCCTGCGCGAGGCGGCTTATGCCTTGGGTACGCCGAAGTGGAAGGTGATTTCTTTCATCACGCTGCGCGCGGCGCGGGCCGGCGTCATCACCGGTGTGCTGCTCGCGGTGGCGCGCATCGCGGGTGAGACGGCGCCGCTGCTGTTTACCGCGCTGAACAACCAGTTCTGGAACGCCGACCTGTCCAAGCCCATGGCCAGCTTGCCAGTGACCATCTTCAAGTTCGCCATGAGCCCCTACGAGAACTGGCAGAAGCTGGCCTGGGCGGGGGTGTTCCTCATCACCATGGCCGTGTTGGCCCTCAACATCCTGGCGCGCGTGCTCACGCGCGTCAAAAAATGAAGCGGCGTAAGCCGTCTGTTTGGACACCATGCTGACCACCACGCTTGCACCGCCTTCCAGGCTGAACACTGCCGCCATGCCGACTGCACCCAAGATCACGGTGCGCAACCTGAACTTCTATTACGGCAAGTTCCATGCGCTCAAGGGCATCAACCTCGACATTCCTGAGAACAAGGTCACCGCGTTCATCGGGCCGTCGGGATGCGGCAAATCGACGCTTCTGCGCACGTTCAACCGCATGTTTGAGCTCTATCCCGAGCAGCGCGCCGAAGGCGAGATCATGCTAGACGGCGAGAATCTGCTGACCAGCAAGCAGGATGTGGCCCTGCTGCGCGCCAAGGTCGGCATGGTGTTTCAGAAGCCCACGCCGTTTCCCATGTCGATCTACGACAACATCGCTTTTGGCGTCAAGCTGTTCGACAGCTTGAGTGCTCCTGAGATGGACGAGCGCGTGGAATGGGCGCTGCGCAAGGCAGCGCTCTGGACAGAGGTGCGCGACAAGCTGCATCAGAGCGGCGCCAGCCTCTCGGGCGGACAACAGCAGCGTCTGTGCATTGCGCGCGGCATTGCCATCAAACCCGAAGTGCTGCTGCTCGACGAGCCGTGTTCCGCGCTCGACCCCATTTCAACCGCCAAGGTCGAGGAGCTGATTGCCGAGCTCAAGGCCGATTACACCGTGGTCATCGTGACCCACAACATGCAGCAGGCGGCCCGCTGCAGCGACTACACCGCTTACATGTACCTCGGCGATCTGATGGAATTTGGCGAAACAGAGCAGTTGTTCGTCAAGCCCAAGCGCAGCGAAACGGAAGACTACATCACCGGCCGATTTGGCTGACCGGAGGCAACATGACAGAAAAGCACCTATCCTCGCAGTTCGATACCGAGCTCAATACCGTTTCGGCCCGTGTCATGGAACTCGGCGGGCTCGTGGAATCGCAGATCGGTCACGCCATCCGCGCCCTGTCGCAGTTCAGCCTGGAGGCCGTGGACACCGTAGCCACGCTAGAGACACGTATCAATGCGCTCGAAGTCGATATCGACCGCGAGCTCTCCACCATCATTGCCCGGCGCCAGCCCACCGCGCGTGACCTGCGCCTCTTGATGGCTTTCTCGAAGGCCACGGCCAACCTGGAGCGCATGGGTGATGAGGCCAGCAAGATGGCGCGCATGGTGCGCTCCATCATCGAAACTGGCGCGCCGCGCAACCTCCCCACCATGGACCTGCGCGTGGCTGCCGATCTAGCCTCCGGTTTGCTGCACAAGGCGCTGGATGCGTTTGCGCGGCTCGACACTCGGGCAGCGCTGGCCATTCTCAAGGAGGACGACCTCATTGACGAGGAGTTCGATGGCTTCGTGCGCAAGCTCATCACCTACATGATGGAAGATCCGCGCACCATTTCGCCCAGCCTCGATCTGCTGTTTATCGCCAAGGCCATTGAGCGCATCGGTGACCACTCCAAGAACGTGGCCGAACTCATCATTTACCTGGTCGAGGGTACGGACGTGCGCCACACCTCGGTGGCCGAGATCGAGTCGGTGCTGCGCTGATGAGGCATCTTCCCAAAGTGCTGGTGGTAGAGGACGAACCGGCGATTGCCGAACTGATTGCCGTCAACCTAAGGCACAACGGTTTTGTGCCCGTGTGGGCCGAAGACGGCCCCAGCGCACAGCGCGAGCTCGACGCCGTACTGCCCGACGTGATTCTGCTGGACTGGATGCTGCCCAGCCAGAGTGGCTTGCAGCTCGCGCGAAAGTGGCGCGGCGACGCGCGCACGCGCGGCATTCCCATCCTGATGCTGACCGCGCGCGGCGACGAGCCCGACAAGGTCGCCGGCCTCGACGCCGGCGCGGACGACTACATCACCAAGCCGTTTTCTACCCAGGAGCTGCTGGCGCGCATCCGCGCCGTGCTGCGCCGCCGTGCGCCTGAGCAGGTTGCGGAGGCGGTGGAACTTGGCGGTCTGCTGCTGGATGCAGCTACGCACCGCGTGATGTATCTGGGCATTGAGCTGCGCATGGGCCCTACGGAATTCAGGCTGCTGCGCTACTTCATGAAGCACCCCGAGCGGGTGCACTCCCGCGCTCAGTTGCTGGACAAGGTCTGGGGGGACCATGTTTTCATCGAGGAGCGTACGGTGGATGTGCACGTCAAGCGCCTGCGCGAAGCGCTGGGCCAGGCGGGCGCCATGATCGAGACGGTGCGTGGCGCGGGCTACCGGTTTTCCGGTCAGGCTGGAGGCAGTGCAGCCATCCCCGACTGACGCTGTGCGGGAGTCATTCGGCTGTGATGAACTCTCACATTCATAGCATGTAGCCCATATGCATAAAGCGCTAGAGGCCGATTTGATCAATTTTTTCTATTCAATACCCCGGCTCCCATTTTCATGCTGGTCCGAGCGCTGATTTTTTTCCTGGTGCAACTCCTCGGGGCTGCCATCGGTTTCTGGCTGGGCGGCATTTGGTCTGCAGTGTGGGTGGGCGCTGGAGTGGTCTGGTGCTGGTTTCTCGTCGATCTGCTGCGATCCGCCCGCGTGCTGCACTGGCTGCGTGAGGCCCCCGAAGGCCCCGCTCCGGCGAGCGTGGGGGTGTTGGGAGAAGCCGTGGACCGGGTGCAGCGCCTGCTGCGTGTGCGAGATCAGGCGACGCGCGAGAGCGACGAGCGTTTGCAGGGTATTTTCGATGCGCTCCAGGCCACGCCCAATGGCGTGCTGCTGCTCGACGATCGGGGCCGGATTGTCTGGTGCAACCAGCGCGCTGCACAACACCTGGCCATCGATGCGCAGCGCGATGTGCTGCAGTTCATTGGCAACCTGCTGCGCGACCCGGACTTTACCGCCTACCTGGCCGGAAAAGACTGGTCGCACGATGTGGTGATCTCCACGCGCCCGGCCGAGAGTGCGCATGTGGCCCGCCTGTCGATCCAGCTGTGCGCGTATGGCGATGGCCAGAAGCTCATGCTGACGCGCGACGTGACTGCAGTGGAGCAGGCCGAAGCCATGCGGCGCGATTTCGTTGCCAACGTGTCGCACGAGATCCGTACGCCGCTCACCGTCGTGGCAGGTTTTATTGAAACCTTGCAAACGCTCACGCTGGATCCCCAGGAAAAGTCACGCTACCTTGCCCTCATGGCACAGCAGGCCCAACGCATGCAACGTGTGGTCGAGGGGCTGCTGGCGCTCTCACGGCTTGAGGCCAGCCCGCCACCCGGAATTGCTGAATGGGTGCCGGTCGCCGCGCTGCTGGAACGCTGCGAGCAGGAGGCGCGTGCCCTTCAGGCACTGATCGCACCGGGGCAGACGCTCCGTTTTTCGCAGTTCAACCGTCCCGAAGATGTGGGTGACATTGCGGGCGTGCCGGCCGAATTGCACAGTGCTCTGGCCAATCTTGTGGGCAATGCCATTCGCTATACCCCGGGTGATGGCAGCGTCGATGTGCAATGGGCTTGGCAGCCCGATGGCAGTGCGGTTTTTTCGGTGCGCGATACCGGGCCAGGCATTGACGCCGAGCACCTGCCGCGCATCACCGAGCGGTTCTATCGGGTCGATCGCAGCCGCTCGCGTGATACCGGCGGCACAGGACTGGGGCTGGCCATCGTCAAGCACGTGGCGCAGCGCCACGGCGCCCAACTGCTCATCGAGAGTGTGGCGGGAAAAGGCTCAACGTTCCGGATCGCGTTTCCCGCCTTCCGGCTGCGCCGGCGGCAGGCGTAGGCGCAGTTGTGAGCGGCTGATGCGCCAATCAGGGCGGGGCACGCCGATACACCACCAGCGCATCGTTGCGGTCTGTTGGTCGGCCAATCCGGCCCGTCAGCACCCATTCCTTCGCGTCGGGCGGTGTGCGCCGCAAGGCCGGGGTGGGAGCATCGTCGGCTTCCACGAGCCAGGGACATGACGGCGCAGCAGCGGTAAGTGGCTGCATGGTGATGCTGCCAAAGATCTGTAGCGCGGCAAACTGGCCCTGGTCCAGTCCCAGTACATGCACGCAGACGGGGCGTCCGATGAGCGCCTGCAAGGCCCGAACCTGCGGTGCGTCGCTGCGCGCATAGTCAAGCATGGGCAACCATAGGGTGGTCAGCAGTAGCCAGCACAGCGTGGTGCCCGCCGCCGGGAGTACCAGCGTTTTCCACAGCGCGCTCTGGTTGCGTCCCGTGCGCCAGACGACCACGGCACACCATGCTGCTGTGGCCGCCAGCGCCACGGCCAGCGCCACAGCGGAAAACTCCGGCCGAAAGCCATGTGCCAGCCGGGCGACGTTGGCGGCTGGTTGGGCGGGGATGCCAGTTTGCGTGGAGATCCAGATGACCCAGATCGCAATCGCCGAGGCCGAAAAAAACAGCAGAGTGAACCAGTCGATCAAGGCCGAAACACTGCGTTTGAGCGTGGGCAGTGCAAAGGCAGCGAGCGCTGCCAGCGCCGGCAGGCCCAGCAGCAGCGCGCGGTCTGCTGGCCGCGAGAGGACCGTGGCGCCCAGTGCGCACCCGGCAAACCACATGGGCAGCCACAAATGGCGTTGCAATGACCGGGTGAAGACATGGCCGCGCCAGCGCCACAAGGTCCACAGCGCGAGCGGCCAGGCGGGCCAGGTGAACCACAGCAGCAGGCGTGCGAGGTTGTGCCCGTCTTTCTCGAAATCCGGCCAGAAGACATGCCGCTCCGAGAGGCCCAACTGCCATGCAAGCAGCGCCGCCGCCAGGGTCAGCGCGAGCAGGCCCCAGGCAGCGCGGCCATTGCGTGCGCTGTGCTGCAACTGCTCTGGCGCCCATAGGCACAGCACCGCGCCACCCGTGCCATAGAGCACCGCCAGCACCGGAGCGCCGCTCAGCACCAAGCCGGGCAGACCCAAGGACATTGCCACCCACGGGCCCCAGCGGTGACGGGGCATGGCCGCCAACCCGTAGAACACCAGCGCGGTGGCACACAGCTGTGTGAGATAGGCGGTAGTTTCATGCGAAGGCTGGGCCAGCCCCAGGCTGGCGAGCAGCGCAAGCAGCCCACCATCGGCGATGGCACGGGCATAGCCTGCGGGTGAGGCCTCACCGCCAAAGGCAAATGCCACGGGCTGCGCACCAGGGCTGCGTGCCAGTGCATAAATACCCCACCAGGTGGCCCACAAGGTCAGGACCAGCAGCAGTGCAAAGGGAATCCGGGCGGCGAAGATGGCAGGCAGGATGCCTTCTGTGCCTTGCAGGGCCCAGGCACCAATCCAGTAGGGCAGCAAGCCATCTGATTCCGGCGGAAGCCCGCCCAGCAGTGGCGCCAGCCATGGCGTATGCCCCTGCGCCAGTTGCAGCATGTAGCCATAGGCGGTGACGTCCGCCCCGCGCCAGGGGTCGCGGCCAATAAAACCTGGCAGCACGTAGGCTGTGCACAGCAGCAATAGCGCCCAGCGCGGCAGTGGTCGCACGGCGCTGTGGGGAACGATGGCGGGAGTCGGTTGGTTCACGCGGAATCAGGCGATAGGTTTGCGGCCAAGCATACGGGCAAACAAAAAGACAGCGCGGTTTCCCGAGCTGCCTTCTGATGGGTGCGAGGGCGCTGGCGTTTGGAGGTGGCTTTTGAGGGCCCGCCAGTGCGCTTGCCGTTGCTTACTTGGCCGTTGTCTTGCCGAAACGGTTGCGGAAGCGCTCGACGCGGCCACCCATGTTGTCGACCGACTTTTGCGTGCCCGTGTAGAAGGGGTGTGATTCGCTGGAGGTATCGAGCTTGAACAGCGGCAGTTCACGGCCGTCGTCGGTCTTGCCCATTTCCTTGGTGTTCGCACACGAACGCGTGACGAACTTGAAACCGTTGGAGAGGTCCACGAAGAGCACTTCGCGGTAGTTGGGGTGAATGCCTTCTTTCATGCTGATCCTTGAATGTCGCTGCGGGAGCCGGGCCAGACCATCTGACCTACTTTCCGCAAAAAAGCTTGCAATTATAACTTTTATCCGCCGCGGCGCATCATGTCGAAGAACTCGACATTGCTCTTGGTGGCCTTCATGTTCTTGATCATGAGCTCCATGGACTCAATCTCGTCCATGTTGTACATGAACTGGCGCAGGATGCGCGTCTTTTGCAGGATTTCTGGCGCCAGCAGAAGCTCTTCACGTCGCGTGCCGCTCTTGTTGAGCTCGATGGCGGGGAAGACGCGCTTTTCGTAGAGGCGGCGACTGAGGTGAATCTCGCAGTTGCCTGTCCCCTTGAACTCTTCAAAGATCACTTCGTCCATACGGCTGCCGGTATCGACCAGTGCCGTGGCAATGATGGTCAGCGACCCGCCTTCTTCCACCTTGCGCGCTGCCCCAAAGAAGCGCTTGGGGCGTTGCAGGGCATTGGAGTCGACACCACCCGACAAAACCTTTCCCGACGAGGGCACAACGTTGTTGTAGGCGCGTGCCAGACGGGTGATGGAGTCAAGCAGGATGACGACATCCTTCTTGAGCTCGACCAGGCGCTTGGCGCGCTCGATCACCATTTCGGCCACATGCACGTGGCGCGCGGCGGGCTCGTCGAAGGTGGAGGCAATGATCTCGCCCTTCACCGTACGCTGCATTTCCGTCACTTCTTCCGGTCGCTCGTCCACCAGCAGCACCATCAGGTGCACGTCGGGGTTGTTGGCCGTGATGGCGTGGGCGATGTGCTGCATCATCACTGTCTTGCCGCTCTTTGGGGGCGCTACGATGAGTGCGCGCTGGCCGCGGCCGATGGGCGCGATGATGTCGATGATGCGGCCGGTGATGTTTTCTTCGCTCTTGATGTCCCGCTCAAGCCGCATGTGTTCCTTGGGGAACAGCGGGGTGAGGTTCTCGAACATCACCTTGTGCTTGTTCTGCTCGGGTGGGCCGTCGTTGACCTTGTCGAGCTTGGTGAGCGCAAAGTAGCGTTCGCCGTCCTTGGGCGTACGCACCTCGCCCTCGATCATGTCGCCGGTGTGCAGATTAAAGCGCCTTACCTGGCTGGGGCTGATGTAGATGTCGTCGGTACTGGCGGTGTAGCTGGTGTCGGGGCTGCGCAGGAAACCAAAACCATCAGGCAGGATTTCCAGTACGCCATCGGCAAAAATCTGCTCGCCCGCCTTGGCGCGCTTCTTGATGATTGCGAACATCAGCTCCTGCTTGCGCATGCGGCCGCCGTTTTCGATGTCAAGCGCTTCCGCCTGCTGGAGGACTTCGGACACGTGCAGTGCCTTGAGTTCGTTGAGGTGCATGGAGTGACTCCTGAGCGGAGTTGGTAGAAATCAGGGAAGAGGCTCTGTACCAGGAAGGCCGCTGTGAGCGGATCTGTCAGGCCTGAAGTGCTCGAATCGGACGCCGGGGTTTGCGTAGCGGAGAGCGGAAATGATTATGACAGGAAAAACTCAGGACAAGGCCAACGGGCGATTGCGGCTCGTCGATCACAAAAAAGAGCTGCGCGGACTGCGGGCTGGCCGCAGCAGCGCAGGCTTGTCTCAGGCCAGTTGCTGGTCGATGAAGGCGGTGAGTTGTGCCTTGCTCATGGCGCCCACCTTGGTAGCGGCAAGCTCACCGTTTCGAAACAGCATCAGCGTTGGAATGCCACGGATGCCATAGCGCGCTGGCACCTCGCGATTGTCGTCCACGTTCATTTTGGTGACTTGCAGCTTGCCTTGGTAGCTGCCAGCTACTTCGTCGAGGATGGGGGCAATCATCTTGCAGGGGCCGCACCACTCGGCCCAGTAGTCCACCAGGACGGGCGTTGCAGACTGAAGCACGTCGGCTTCGAAACTGGCGTCTGAGAGGTGCTTGATGAGATCGCTGGCCATGCTTTTCCTTTGATCGATGCGAAACAGATAGAGTACCGCGATTGTGACAGAAACAGACTCCCACCCACCCTTGGGAGGGTCTAAGTTTGCTATGACTGTCATAGCGAAAAACGATATATGAAGGACTAGAAAATTGGACGATCCTATAAGCCAGGCCGGCACGGCTGTTGATGCCGTGGTGGTGGGTGGGGGGCCCGCGGGCTTGATGGCTGCCCAGCAGCTTGCCGCCGCCGGATGGCGCGTTCATCTCTACGATGCCATGCCTTCTGTGGGGCGCAAGTTCCTGCTCGCGGGCAAAGGGGGGCTGAATCTGACGCATTCGGAGCCCGAGTCGGCCTTCGTACAGCGTTACGGCGACCGTGCGCCCTGGGTGGTGCAGTGGCTGGCAGAGCTGGGGGCGCCGCAAGTGCGGGCCTGGGCGCAGAGCCTGGGGGTGAGTACCTTCATTGGCACTTCTGGGCGTGTGTTTCCGCAGGAGATGAAAGCGGCGCCTCTTTTGCGTACCTGGTTGTCACGCCTGCGCGCTGCCGGGGTGCAACTGCACATGCGGGAGCGCTGGTGTGGCTGGGCCGATGATGGAGCGCTGCTGTTGGAAGGGCCGCACGGTTCGCACCGTGTGCTGGCGCGCACGGTGGTGTTGGCGCTTGGGGGTGCGAGCTGGCCGCAATTGGGCTCGGATGGGGCATGGGTGCCCGTGCTTGCCGCTGATGGGACGCAGGTAGCGCCCCTGCTGCCCGCCAACTGCGGCTTTGATGTCGTGGGCGGGACGGCTCTGCGCGGCGAGAGTCGGCGGGAGTTTTTTAAGGATTTGGTGGGGCAGGGCGTAGCGCAGGCCAGCGGCTGGAGCGCCCATTTCTGCGAGCACCATGCTGGCGCAGCGCTGAAATCGGTAGCGCTGTCATTTGCGGACAGTGTGGGCCACCGTTTTGTCCGCCGCGGCGAGTTTGTGGTAACCGGCACAGGGGTGGAGGGCAGTTTGATCTATGCGGTTTCCGCGCTCTTGCGCGACGAAATTGCACGCAGCCACAGTGCCACGTTCTATCTGGATTTGTTGCCTGATCACCCTGCCGAACGGGTCACTGCCGAGGTTGCGCATCCCCGTGGCTCTCGATCCTTGTCCACGCATCTGAAAAGTCGATTGGGTCTCTCGGGCGTGAAGCTGGCCTTGCTGTACGAACTGTTGACCAAAGAACAACTCAGCGATGCTGCTGTCCTGGCGGCCGCCATCAAGCATTTGCCGGTGACGGTACTTGCAGCGCGGCCTGTCGCGGAGGCCATCAGCACGGCGGGCGGCGTAGCGCAGGAATCTCTGGACGCGCACCTGATGCTCCGCCGTCGCCCTGGTGTCTTTTGCTGCGGCGAGATGCTCGACTGGGAGGCGCCGACGGGCGGCTATTTGCTGACGGCGTGCTTGGCCAGCGGGCGCATGGCTGGGCAGGGCGCCGCCCACTGGCTGTCCGTGCCGCGAGCCGATGCGACTGTGGGTGCTTAGCGACAGTGGGCCCACGACTGCAGGCTGCTGCCCTAAACTGTTTTACTTACCGCCTGCCTGAAAAAGCACCCCTTGCGCACCTTTGCCACCGTCATGTTTGCCGACTTGTCGGGAAGCGCCGCGTTGTATGAATCCCTTGGCAACGAGCGAGCTTCCAAGGTGGTCAGCCGCTTGACCCGCTGGATGGGTGACATCGTCGTGGCCCATGGTGGCCGCGTCGTCAAGGAGCTGGGCGATGGTGTGCTGAGTGTGTTTGTGGAAGCCTCTGCGGCGATCACGGCCGCAGCGGCCTTGCAGCGCAGCCACCAAGCGAATCTGGCGCGCTGGGCTGAGCCCCTGCGCATGGCGGTTCGTATCGGCATCGCCAGCGGCGAAGTGATGGAGCTCGATGGCGATACCTACGGAGACGCCGTCAATGTGGCATCGCGTTTGTGCGAGCGTGCGCTGGCCAATGAAGTGTGGGTGACTGACGCCACGGCCGTGGACGCTGGCGCTGTGCCGCAAGTGCAATTTCGTCGTCTGGGCGCCTTCGACATTCGCGGCAAGTCCGAATCACAGGTGGTGTACCAGGCAGATTGGCGCCAAGACCTGCCGCAGGACGCGTTGACCCAACACGCGGGGTTGTCGAGTTTGGTTGCGCCCATTGACCATGGAGCAGCGAGCGTGGAGTTGGCCTGGCTGGACGATATGCGCAGCTTTGGTTCGGAAGAAACGCCTGTGCACATAGGGCGCTTGCCTGAAGCTGACTGCTTTGTACACGACCCGCGCGTCTCACGCACGCACGCACGAATCGATTGGCGCCAAGGGTGCTTTACGCTCACCGATGTGAGCAGCTTTGGCAGCTGGGTGCGCTTCGATGGCAGCGAAACAGAAGTGCGTTTGCGGCGTGACGCCTGCATGTTGCATGGCAGTGGGCAGATATCCCTGGGCACGCCCTTTGGAGCGGATGCCCCGGTGCTGACGTTTCATGTCCGGGATGGGGACGTGCACGGCGCTTAGCGTTTGGTTTTTGAAAAAATATACGTAAAAATAGCTACTAGCGCTTATGGAGTAAGCGCTAGTAGCTATGGTTTTTGATATATCTGAGGCGTACTGGGTGGTGGCCGTCAGTGCGCTTTGGGTGCTGCGTATTTGCCCAGCTCCATTTTGGCGATGGAAGCGCGGTGCACTTCATCCGGGCCGTCGGCAAAGCGCAAGGTGCGTGCGCCGGCGTACGCGTAGGCAAGCGGAAAATCGTCGCTCACGCCGCCACCGCCGTGCGCCTGTATAGCCCAGTCAATCACGTCACAGGCCATGCTGGGCGCGACGACCTTGATCATGGCGATTTCGGTCTTGGCGACCTTGTTGCCAGCCACGTCCATCATCCAGGCGGCCTTGAGCGTCAGCAAACGTGCCATGTCGATCTTGCAACGTGCTTCGGCAATGCGCTCCTGGGTCACACCCTGCTGCGCCACGGTCTTGCCGAAGGCGACGCGCGAAAGCGAACGCCGGCACATCAGTTCCAGTGCGCGTTCGGCGAGACCGATCAGGCGCATGCAGTGGTGGATGCGCCCTGGGCCAAGGCGTCCTTGCGCGATTTCAAAACCGCGGCCTTCGCCCAGCAGGATGTTCGAAGTGGGGACCCGGACGTTTTCAAACAGGACTTCGGCGTGACCATGCGGTGCATCGTCGTAGCCAAACACGCTCAGATTGCGCAGGATTTTGACGCCGGGCGTGTCGGCAGGCACCAGCACCATGCTTTGCTGCGAGTGGCGCTGCGCTTCGGGGTCGGTCTTGCCCATGGTGACGAACACGGCGCAGCGCGGGTCGTTGGCGCCGGACGTCCACCACTTGCGGCCGTTGATGACGTAGTCGTCGCCCTGGCGCTCGATGCGGGTCTCGATGTTGGTCGCGTCGCTGGAGGCGACGGCCGGCTCGGTCATGGCGAAGGCTGAGCGGATCTTGCCTTCGAGCAGTGGCTTGAGCCAGCGCGCCTTGTTCGCTTCGTCGCCGTAGCGTGCGATGGTCTCCATGTTGCCGGTATCCGGTGCCGAGCAGTTAAAAACCTCGCTGGCCCAGACGACGCGGCCCATGATTTCGGCCAGCGGTGCGTATTCCTGATTGGTCAGCCCCGCGCCCTGGTAGCCCGAGGCTTCGGCGGTGTCCACGGGCAGGAACAAATTCCACAGCCCTGCAGCCTGCGCCTTGGGTTTGAGGGTTTCAATGGTGGACAGCGGCGTCCAGCGCTTGCCCGCCTGGGTGTTGGCGGCCAACTCCCGTGCCAGCTCGGCTTCGGCGGGATAGATGTGTTCGTCCATGAACCTGATCAGGCGCGCCTGCAAGTCCTTGGTTTTGGGGGAATAGTCAAAGTCCATGGAGTTCTCCTTCAAAAATGGGAGCGGCTAGCTGCGCTGGGCAAAGCCCCAGGCCATTTCCGCCAGCGGCCTTGCGCCGCTGGCCGATGCCTTGGCTTGGGCGCTCGACGCCGTGCCTGTTTCGACGCGTTTGGCAATGCCTTGCAAGATGGCCGCGAGCCGGAACAGGTTGTAGGCCAGGTAGAAATTCCAGTCGCGCGCAAGCTCCTCGGGGGTGGCAAGGCCCGTGCGTTCGCAATAGCGGCGGATGTACTCGGCTTCCGAGGGGATGCCCAGCGCCGCGTGGTCCAGCCCGCCGATGCCGCGGAACATGCCGGGCGGAATGTGCCAGGCCATGCAGTGGTAGCTGAAGTCGGCCAGCGGGTGGCCGAGCGTAGACAGCTCCCAGTCGAGCACGGCAATGGCGCGCGGCTCGGTGGGGTGGAACATGAGGTTGTCGAGGCGGAAGTCGCCATGCACGATGGACGTGCGTGCCTCGTCTCGCGCGCCGGCGGGAATGTGCGCCGGCAGCCACTCCATGAGCCGGTCCATCTCGGCAATCGGCTGGGTGATGGACGCTTGGTACTGCTTGCTCCAGCGGCCGATCTGGCGCTCGAAATAATTGCCTGGCTTGCCATATCCCGCCAGGCCACGCTCGGCATACGGCACGGTATGCAGCGCAGCGATCACGCGGTTGGTTTCGTCGTAGATGGCACCGCGCTGCGCGGGCGTCATGCCAGGCAGGGCCTGGTCCCACAGTACGCGGCCTTCCATGTACTCCATGATGTAGAAGGCGCGTCCGATGACGGATTCGTCCTCGCACAGCACGTGCATGTGTGGCACGGGCACGTCGGTGCCTTGCAGGGCGCTCATGACGGCAAATTCGCGCTCCACCGCATGCGCCGAGGGCAGGAGTTTGGCCACTGGGCCGGGCTTGGCGCGCATCACATAGCTGCGGCTCGGCGTGACCAATTTGTAGGTCGGATTGGATTGGCCGCCCTTGAACATCTCCACCTGCAAAGGGCCGGCAAAACCTTCCAGCCGCGGCGCCAGCCAGGCGCTCAAGGCAGCGGTGTCGAATGCGTGTGTGTCAGACACCGGGCGTGTGCCAACAAAATGGTCAAAGTTGCTCATGGGTGGTACATGCTCAGTTGTCGAGCTCGGTCAGGCGCATCAGCGCGGGGCGGTCGCACACCACCAGGCCGCCCGGCTCGATGCGGATGATGTCGTCCCGCTCCATGGCCTTGAGTTCCTGGTTCACCCGCTGGCGCGAGGCGCCCAGGAGCTGTGCCAATTCTTCCTGCGCCAGTTGCAGGCCAATGCGCATTTCGTCGTTGTGGGACAGGCTGGAGATGCCGTAACTGCGCACCAGGTGCAACAGTTGCTTGGCCAGGCGTGCACGCAGTGGCAGGGTGTTGAGGTCTTCCACCAAGCCGTAGAGCTGGCGAATGCGGCGCGCATGCAGGCGCAGCATGGCTTCGTAGAGCTCGACGTGCATCGCCAGGATTTTTTTGAAATCGCTCTTGGCTACGCACAAGATGGTGGTTTCCCCATGGGCATAGGCGTCGTGCGTGCGCCGGTCGCCGTCGAAGATGGAAACGTCGCCAAACCAGATGCCCGGCTCTACGTACGTCAGCGTGATTTGCTTGCCCGAGATGGAGGTCGAGCTCACGCGCACGGCGCCCTTGGCGCAGGCAATCCAATCCTCCGGTGGATCGCCACGGGCGCAGATCAGGCTGCCGTCCTTGAAACGTTTGACGTAGGCGCATCGGAGAATGTCGTGTCGCAGCGAAGGGGAGAGGGAAGAAAACCAGCGACCAGAGTTGATCGCCTCGCGTTCGTCGATAGTAAGAATAGGGTCGTCCATGGTCTGTCTTGTGTGTGACTGGTGGCGGTTTTATTGTCGCGTCCGGGACCGGCGAGTCCGCGCGTGCGATGTCTCCTGGGTGTCTGGCACGCACGTGGCCAGCAGCGGTTTTCAGCGGAAATGGGGCGTGCGTTTGTCCAGGAAAGCGGCAATA
>Ga0208518_100118_pt1 | contig 38510 bp, 31 predicted proteins | sample LakWasM127_HOW14_2_FD_183937 | JGI IMG/M metagenome (GOLD analysis project Ga0208518, IMG submission 183937) | Freshwater sediment methanotrophic microbial communities from Lake Washington under simulated oxygen tension - Sediment Metagenome... | ecosystem: Environmental > Aquatic > Freshwater >...
TGGACATTCATCACGCGCTCGCCACCCAACCGCGGAACCCAAAGGCGGCATAGAACAGCTCGACATCCGTGAATCCGGAGTCCCGTAGCAGTGATTCATCCTCTTCTGGAGAAAGAATCGGGAGCTGTGAACCGATGCCGGCACGGGCGCGCTCGGCATTTTCGGGCGCGATGCCCGACGCGATGGCGAATGCCTTGTTGCGCGAGAGCCATCGCTCGCGTTTCGAGGCCTCTTGCGGGAAGCTGAAGTGTGCTGCTACGAAGGGTGCGCCCGCACGCATGCGGTGCCGGACCTCCATAAGCGTACGCAGACGTTCCTCGCGGGCAATGAAATGCAGCGTCAACAAACTGCAGGCTGCATCAAAAGGGCCGGAGGGCGCATCGTAGATATAGCCATGGTGCAGGCGTACGCGGGAGATGTGCGCTTGCACCCGGTTTCGGGCCAGGCGCAGCATTTCTGCAGAGGGGTCGACACCGTCGAACTGCCAACGCGCGTGCGTGCGCGCAAACAGATCGAGCTCCAGGCCGCCCCCAGCGCCCAGCACCAGGACGCGAGCGTCCTGCGGCGCCCTTTCGGCCATGAGCAGCATGCACATGCGCTGCAGGTCCGCGAATCCGGGGACCAGTTTGGGTGGCTGCTCTGCATAAGTGGCAACGGCCTGCGGGTCGTCAAAAGGGTTCATGGCCATGGTGCTTACCTCATGCAGTGCCGTTGCCTGCCAGTTGGTTGAGAAAGTCGATCAGCAAGGCGTTCACCTCCTGTGGGCGCTCTTGTGCAAGCCAGTGACCGGCGCGTTCGATGATCGCGCTGCGCGTGAGGTGCGGCACCAGGGCTGGCATGGCAGCGATGATCTCCCGCATGCCCGGCATGGCCAGCCCGGCATCGCGTTCACCCACCATGAAAAGGGCAGGCACCTGCACCTTCAGGCCGCTGAACATTGCCATCAACTCCCGGTTGCGGTCCAGATTGCGGTAGTAATTCAGCCCACCCTGGAACCCGCTTGTGGAGAAAGCGCGAACGAAGGCTGCAAGGTCTTCTTCTTCAAGCCATGCCGGCAGTCGTGCCGGAGTGTTCAACGGCGCGAGCAGGCCTTGCGCACGCGAGACCATGCCAAACGGGTTGGGCGTGTGGTTGCCCGGCAGGCGCGGGCCGGCGTCACCGGACGCGGCGAACAGCAGCTTGCGCAGGGTGGTCGCCACGTCGCGTTCCAACTCTTGTTCCGCTACGCCGGGCTGCTGGAAGTAGAGGGTATAGAACAGCGCCTCGGCATTCTGTGGAAACAGCTGGCTGGGCGGGCGTGGTGGGCGCCCCATCATGGGCACACCCAGCGCCGCCACGGCGCAAAACCGGTCTGGGCGCAACAAGGCTGCGTGCCATGCGATGGTGGCGCCCCAGTCGCTTCCGACGATGACTGCACGGTCGAGCGCCAACGCGTCCAGCAGGGCGACAAGGTCGCCGACCAGGTGCAGGATCGAATACTGCCCCTGGTCTGTGGGTGCGCTGCTGCCGCCGTAACCCCGCAGGTCTGGCGCAATGGCGCGGTAGCCCGCCGCTGCCAGAGCCGGCAGTTGGTGGCGCCAGGCATGGCTGGTTTCAGGGAAACCGTGGCACAGCAATACGGCTGGGCCCTCGCCCTGTTCGGCCACGTGCAGCGTGAGCCCGTCGCCAATCGCGACGGTTTGGTGTCGGGTGGGTGTCATGAGGGGACTTTTATGTGTGCGTGTTTGCGCGCCACGTCGGCGGCGATGGTTTGCAGGTCGATGCCCTCCAGCCGCGCATCCAGAAAAGCGGCCGCTTGGGCCAGGGCGCCGTCCAGTGCTGCTTCCACTGCTTGCTCGACGAGGCAACCGGGGCTCTCGGTGCGTGTGGGCGCCGGGAATATCCGCGCACCGATAGCGTCCTGGACCTGCTTGAGATTCAGGTCCGCCAAGGGTCTGGCCAGTTGCCAGCCGCCGCCGTGGCCCTTGCGCGTTTGCAGAATGCCAGCCTCACGCAAGCCGGCCAGTGTGCGGCGAATGACGGCGGGGTCGGAGCCGATGCAGGCCGACATTTCGGCAGAGGTCATCGAGGCCTCCGGCTTGAGTGCCAAGTGCAGCAAGGCGTGCAGGGCGATAGAGAGCCGTTCGTTTCTTTTCATGTGATTTCAATTGTCACATGATTTCGAGGGCGGCATCAACCCCACGCTGGGCGGATCGTCGTTTGGCTCTGCGGTGGTACAGGTCTGCTGGTGCAGTTGGGTTGCGCGTGCCGGGTTGCAGTGGATGCAAATCTGCGAAGTCAGCTTATCAATACTATCAAATAGATAGCTTCTAGCGCTTATGGGATAAGCGTTGTAGTCCTATTTACCCAAATATTGACGCACCTACGCGGACCGCTGTGATGGCCGGCCGTTCCCCACGATGCAGGCGGCGCACCAAGCCTGCGCCGCTCGCGGCTACAGCAGCGCTATCCCCGGAAAGTTCTTGAAGCAGGTCTCGCGTGTCGTCTGCACGAAGTCGGCCATCCACGGGCGGGTGCTGGTGGTGGCGGTGCTGGCCATGTAGAGGCGCCCGGTCAAGCCTGCCGGGCCGACGGGGCGCGCGGCAATGTAGTGGCGGTCGAGGTAGCCCTGCACGGCCCAGCGGGGCAGGGTGGCGATGCCGCGGCCGCTGGCCACCAGTTGCAGCATGGCGACCGTGAGCTCGGTGGTGCGGCGGTGTGCGGGCGCCACGCCAGCGGGGGTGAGCACCTGGCGCAGGATGTCCAGCATGTCGTCGGGCACCGGGTAGGTGATGAGTGTCTGGTCGGCAAAGTCTTCGGCGGCCAGGCGCGCCTTGTCGGCCAGCGGGTGGTTGTTGGCCAGCAGCGCCAGAATTTCAAAGCTGAACAGTGGGTGGAAATCCACCGCCTCGTCGGGGTCGGGCTCCGAGACGATGGCGACCTCGGCGCGGTCTTGCAGCAGCAAGGCAATCGGGTCGGGGTGGAAGCCCGAGACGATGTCCAGCTCGATCTCGGGCCAGCCGGTGCGAAAGGCGTCCATCGCCGGCATCAGCCAGTCAAAGCAGGTGTGGCACTCGACCACGATGCGCAGTTGCCCGGCCCCTGCCTGGCCCAGGCGGGCGACGTCGCGCTCGGCCTCTTGCACTTGCGGCAGCAGGGTGTCGGCGAGTGTGAGCAGGCGCAGGCCAACGGTGCTGAACTGCGGCGGCACCGATTTGCGCTCGAACAGCGCGCCGCCGAAATGCGCCTCCAGCTGCTTGATCTGGTGCGACAGGGCCGATTGCGTCAGGTGCAGCAACTGCGCAGCGCGCACCAGGCTGCCGGTATCGCGCAGGGCGGCGAGGGTGCGCAGGTGGCGGATTTCCAGGATGGACTGGGCCATAAATTTCATTCAAGTTGATCGGCAATATTTCTCGTTTGAATAATAAGTGAGGAAGGCGGACGATTGCCCGCATGACCACCATACGCACACATACCCTTGGATTCCCCCGCATGGGCGCCCACCGCGAACTCAAATTCGCCCTTGAAAAACACTGGCGTGGCGAGATCGGCGAAGCCGCGCTGGAGGAGGTCGGCGCGCAACTGCGCCAAGCGCACTGGCAGGCCCAGCGCGACGCCGGGCTGGACTTCGTCACAGTGGGCGACTTCGCTTTCTACGACCATGTGGCCAACCACATCCAGTTGCTCGGTTGCGAGCCGGCCCGCTTTGGCTTTGAGGGGGGTGAGGCCGAGCTGGCGCGCTACTTTGCGATGGCACGGGGCGTGACGTGCGAGGCGGACGCCGCAGATGGCTGTGCCAGCCATGCGCACGGTTTTGCGCTGGAAATGACCAAGTGGTTTGACACCAACTACCACTACCTGGTGCCCGAATTCTCAAGCACCACGGAATTCAAGCTGGCGTCTACCCGCTTGTTTGACGAAGTGGCCGAGGCCCAGGCGCTGGGCCACCCTGTCAAGGCGGTGCTGCTCGGGCCGCTGAGTTTCTTGTACCTCGGCAAAGAGAAGGAGGCCGGGCTGGACCGCCTCTCACTGCTCGACGCCTTGCTGCCCGTGTACGAACACATCCTCACCCGGCTCAAGCAGCAGGGCGCCACCTGGGTGCAGGTGGACGAGCCCATCCTGGGCCTCGACTTGCCCGCCGATTGGCGCAACGCCTTTGAGCGCAGCTATTGGCAACTGGCCCGCTCGGCGCCGCAGATTTTGCTGGCCACCTACTTCTCGCCGCTCGAAGACAACCTGCGTCTGGCCTGCCAACTGCCCGTGGCCGGCCTGCATGTGGATGCCGTGCGCGCCCCGCACGAACTGGTCGGTGTGGCCGACTGGCTGCCTGCGCACAAGGTGCTGTCGGTCGGCATCGTCGATGGCCGCAACATCTGGCGCACCGACGTCGATGCCGCGCTGGAGCGCCTGCGCCCCGTAGCCGACAAGCACCGGGGTGAGTTGTGGCTGGCGCCATCGTGCAGCCTGCTGCATGTGCCGTTCAGCCTGCAGGCAGAAACCTTGCTGGACGCAGAAATCCAATCGTGGATGGCCTTTGCCATTGAAAAGCTGGACGAACTGCGCGTGCTGAGCGCCGCCCTGGGCGGCGACACCGCGTTGGTCAACGCCGAACTGCAAGCTGCTCGCCAAGCCATTGCCGCCCGCCGCGCCAGCCCGCAGGTGCACCGCGCGGACGTGGCCCTGCGCATCGCCCGAGTGGTGGACAGCGACGACAAGCGCCAGTCGGCGTTCCCCCGGCGCCAGCGCCTGCAGCGCGCACGCTTCGCCTTGCCGCCGCTGCCGACCACCACCATTGGTTCGTTCCCGCAGACGCCGGCCATTCGCGCCGCCCGCGCCGCCTTCAAGCGCGGCGCGCTGGGCGAGGCGGACTACCGCCAGAAGATGGAAGCGGAAATCACCCTGGCGGTGCGCGAGCAGGAAGCCCTCGACATTGATGTGCTGGTGCACGGTGAAGCCGAGCGCAACGACATGGTCGAATACTTTGGCGAGCAGCTCGATGGCTTTGCGTTCACCGAAAACGGCTGGGTGCAGTCCTACGGCTCGCGCTGCGTCAAGCCCCCGGTGATCTACGGCGATGTGGCCCGCCCCCGCGCCATGACGGTGGCCTGGACGGCCTTTGCCCAAAGCCTGACCGCCAAGCCCGTCAAAGGCATGCTGACCGGCCCCATTACCCTCCTGCAATGGTCTTTTGTGCGCGACGACCAGCCGCGCAGCGTCACCACCGAGCAAATTGCCTGGGCGATTCGCGACGAAGTGGTCGACCTGGAGAGCGCCGGCATCGGCATCGTGCAAATCGACGAGCCCGCCATTCGCGAAGGCCTCCCCCTGCGCCGCGCCGGCTGGAAGCCCTACCTGGCGCAGGCCACGCGGGCGTTTCGCATCAGCGCCTCGGGCGTGGCGGACGACACGCAGATCCACACCCACATGTGCTACTCGGAGTTCAACGACATCCTGTCCGAGATCGCCGCCATGGATGCCGACGTCATCACCATCGAAACCAGCCGCTCCGACATGGAACTGCTGCGCGGCTTTGGCGAATTTCAGTACCCGAACGAGATTGGCCCAGGCGTGTACGACATCCATTCACCCCGAGTGCCCACGCAGGACGAAATCCTTCGCCTGATGCGCAAAGCCGTGGCGGTGGTGCCGCGCGAGAACCTGTGGATCAACCCCGACTGCGGCCTCAAAACGCGCGGCTGGCCCGAGACGCGCGCGGCGCTGGCGAGCATGGTGGGTGCGGCCAAGGTGCTGCGGGAAGAGCTGGCGGCAGGGTAAGAGCCTGTTCAAAGAGCCAAGCGGCTGGGTCAGCGGCGTATGCGGTGCACGCCCGTGGGCGCAGGGGGCGGGGCCATGGGGGCAGGCGGCGGTGCCTGCTCTACCGAATACGGGGAAAACCAGCTCTCGTTCTCGTTCACCCGCAGGGGCTGGCCGACGAACGGAAAGGCCCGCTGCGGGCAGGCGGTGCGCTCGCAGACCTTGCAGCCCATGCCGATAGGCGTGGCCGCGTTGGGGTCCTTCAGGTCCAGGCCTTTGGAGTACACGAGGCGCGGCGCGTACTGGATGTCGCAGCCCAGGGCCAGCGAAAACGTCTTGCGCGGCGAGCCATAGCCGCGCGCGCCATGCGAGACGCTGCGGGCGATCCAGAGGTAGGCCCGGCCGTCGGGCATGCTGGCCAGTTGCGGCAGCACGCGCCCCGGTTGCGAGAACGCCTCGTACACGTTCCACAGCGGGCAGGTACCGCCGGTCTTGGAAAAGTGAAAGTGTGTCGCCGACTGGCGCTTGGAGATGTTGCCCGACCGGTCCAATCGCATGAAGAAAAACGGCACCCCTGGTGCGCCCGGGCGTTGCAGCGTGCTCAGACGATGGCACACCGTCTCGAAGCCCACGCCAAACTGCTGTGCCAACTGGTCGATGTCGTAGCGCAAACTTTCTGCGGCCTGGAGAAACTTCGTATAGGGCAGCAGCAGGGCGCCCGCCACGTAGTTCGCCAGGCCGATGCGCGCCAGCATCTGGGCGGCAGGGTTGTCGAAGGCCGCTTCGTCGACCAGCGCCTGTATGGCGGCGTCCATGTCGAGCAGGGCGAGCTGTGTTGCCAGCTGAAACGCTTGCTGTCCGGCTTTGAGCGTGGGCGAGAGGTACAGCACGCCGCTGTGCGGGTCAAAGCGGCGCTGCTGCCCTGTCTGCTCGCCGTCCGACGGCACCACGCGCACGCCGTGCCGGGTCAGCAGGCGCTGCGTGAGCCAGTTGCCAAGCGTCTGGCCAGAGGCCTGTGCTTCCTGCGCCAGCGCTTCGGCTGCGGTGTCGAGCCCGTGGAAGTAATTGCGGTAGACAAAGAAAAAGTCCTGCACCGCCTCGAACGAGGTGGACCGCACGCTGGTCATGGCATCGCGGCCATCGCCTAGTTCCAGCGACAGGGCTTCCATGCGTTGAATGGCTTCCATCTGTCGCCGGTGCAGCGCCAGGATGGCGCGGCCTACCTTGGGCAGTTTGCTGGCCAGCTCCTGGAGGTCGGGCAGGTCGATGGTCTCTTGCGCCGGGTTGTCGGCCAGCGCATCGCGCAGCTGCGCGACCAGCCGCGCCACCTCGTCTTCCGAGAACTGCTGGATGTCCACGCCCAGGGTGCGGTGGATCTTGAGCAGCACCGCCACGGTGAGCGGCCGCTGGTCCTGCTCGATCTGGTTGAGGTAGCTGGGCGACAGGCCCAGTGCATGCGCGAACGCCACCTGCGACATGCCGCGCTCGGCGCGCAGGCTGCGCAATCGCACCCCCATGAACGTCTTTGCCATTGCCGCCTTTCGGTATTCGCAAAATTCGCAAAATCGCAGAATTCATTCGCAAAACATCGCCAATTCAGTGGTTTCATGGGCGATTAGTCTTGCGTACATTGCGAATTATGACCAATCCTGCAAACGCTTTGCAAGCGACAAAAGTTGTCTCCCGCGGACATGCCCACGCCAGGGGCACCCCGTTGGTTGGGCCGGTCATTTCGATTCCCGCCGCTTATCTTTCCAAGGAAACCGCATGACCGATCTCAGCCAACCCGCGGGCTTCAAGCCCAAGAAGTCCGTCGCCCTCTCGGGCGTGACGGCCGGCAACACCGCCTTGTGCACCGTGGGCCGCACCGGCAACGACCTGCACTACCGGGGCTACGACATCCTCGACATGGCCGAGGCCTGCGATTTTGAAGAAATCGCCCACTTGCTGGTGCACGGCAAGCTGCCCACCGCTGCGGAGCTTCGGGCGTACAAGGCCAAGCTCGCATCCATGCGCGGCTTGCCCGCCAGCGTGAAACACGCGCTGGAGCACCTGCCTGCAAGCGCGCACCCGATGGACGTGATGCGCACGGGCGTGTCCACGCTGGGCTGCGTCCTGCCCGAGAAGGACGACCACAACCTGCCCGGCGCGCGTGACATTGCCGACCGGCTGATGGCCTCGCTTGGCTCCATGCTGCTCTACTGGTACCACTGGAGCACGCAGGGCAAGCGCATTGCCGTGGAGACGGACGACGACTCGATTGGTGGGCACTTCTTGCACCTGCTGCACGGCCGCACGCCGCCCGATGCCTGGGTGCGTGCCATGCACACCTCGCTGAACCTGTACGCCGAGCACGAATTCAACGCCAGCACCTTCACCGCCCGGGTCATTGCCGGCACCGGCAGCGACATGTACTCGTCCATCGCCGGCGCCATTGGCGCCCTGCGCGGCCCCAAGCATGGCGGCGCCAACGAGGTGGCGTTCGAAACCCAGAAGCGGTACGACCATGCCGACGAAGCCGAGGCCGACATCCGCCGCCGTGTCGAGGCCAAGGAAGTGGTCATCGGCTTTGGCCACCCGGTCTATACCGTCAGCGACCCGCGCAACGTCGTCATCAAGGGCGTCGCCAAATCGCTCTCGGAAGCAGCGGGCTCGACCAAGATGTTTGATATTGCCGAGCGGCTGGAGAGCGTGATGTGGGAGGTGAAAGCCATGTTCCCCAACCTCGACTGGTTCAGCGCCGTGAGCTACCACATGATGGGCGTGCCCACCGCCATGTTCACGCCGCTGTTCGTCATTGCGCGCACCAGCGGCTGGGCGGCGCACGTGATCGAGCAGCGCGTGGACAACAAGATCATCCGCCCCAGTGCCCACTACACCGGCCCCGAAGACCAGTGCTTCGTGCCGATTGCCGAACGCGTGTGAGCCACCCACAGAACGAGCCAGCCCCATGACAAGACCCCATCAACAACCGCTGCCCGGCACGGCCTTGCAGTACTTCGACGCACGCGCGGCCGTGGACGCCCTCCAGAGCGGCGCCTGGGCGCAGCTGCCCTACACCTCGCGCGTGCACGCCGAAAACATCGTGCGCAAGGCCGACCCCGCCACCGTCACCGACAGCCTCAAGCAACTGATAGAGCGCAAGCGTGAGCGCGACTTCCCCTGGTACCCCACGCGCGTGGTCTGCCACGACATCCTGGGCCAAACGGCGCTGGTGGATTTGGCGGGCCTGCGCGACGCCATTGCGAAGGAGGGCGGCGACCCGGCGCAGGTGAACCCGGTGGTGCCGGTGCAGCTCATCGTGGACCACTCGCTGGCCGTGGAGTGCGGCGGGTTCGACCCCGATGCGTTTGAGAAGAACCGCGATATCGAAGACCGCCGGAACGTGGACCGCTTTCACTTCATCGAGTGGACGAAAAAAGCCTTTGCCAACATGCAGGTCATCCCCGCGGGGAACGGGATCATGCACCAGATCAACCTGGAAAAAATGTCGCCCGTGGTGCATGCCGTCGATGGCCTGGCTTACCCAGATACCTGCGTAGGCACCGACTCGCACACCCCGCACGTCGATGCGCTGGGCGTGATTGCCGTAGGTGTGGGGGGCTTGGAAGCCGAGAACGTGATGCTCGGCCGCCCTTCCATGATGCGGCTGCCCGAGATCATCGGCGTCGAGCTGACCGGTACGCGGCAACCTGGCATCACGGCCACCGATGTGGTGCTGGCGCTGACCGAGTTTTTGCGCCAATCCAAAGTGGTGGGCGCCTACCTGGAGTTCTACGGCGAAGGCGTGCCGGGCCTGACCATTGGCGACCGCGCCACCATCTCCAACATGGCGCCCGAATACGGCGCCACGGCCGCGCTGTTTGCCATCGACGCGCAAACGCTGGCCTACCTCACGCTCACCGGCCGCAGCGCCGAGCAGGTGCAGTTGGTGGAGACCTACGCCAAGGCCGCAGGCTTGTGGGCGGACAGTTTGAAGGCCGCCGTGTACGAGCGCGTGCTGCGCTTTGATGTGTCGGCCGTGGTGCGCAACCTGGCCGGCCCGTCGAACCCGCATGCCCGCGTGGCCACGGCCGACCTGGCGGCCAAGGGCATTGCCGGCGCGTGGGCCATGCCCGAAGCAGGCGAGGGCACCCTGCCCGATGGCGCGGTGATCATCGCGGCCATCACCTCGTGCACCAACACCTCGAACCCGCGCAATGTGATCGCCGCCGGCCTGCTGGCACGCAACGCCAACCGCCTGGGCCTGGTGCGCCAGCCCTGGGTGAAATCGTCGCTGGCGCCGGGCTCCAAGACCGTGGAGCTGTATTTGCAGGAAGCGGGTTTGCTCACCGAATTGGAGCAGCTCGGCTTTGGCATCGTCGGCTTTGCCTGCACCACCTGCAACGGCATGAGCGGCGCGCTGGACCCCCAGATTCAGCAGGAGATCGTGGACCGCAAGCTGTTCACCGCTGCCGTGCTCTCAGGCAACCGCAATTTCGACGGCCGCATTCACCCGTATGCCAAGCAAGCCTTCCTGGCGTCGCCGCCCTTGGTGGTGGCGTATGCGCTGGCGGGCACGGTGCGCTTTGACATCGAGAAGGATGTGCTCGGTGTGGTGAATGGGCAAGAGATTCGCCTGCGCGACATCTGGCCCAGCGACGCAGAAATCGACGCCATCGTGCGCAGTGCGGTCAAGCCCGACATGTTCCGTGCCGTGTACGAACCCATGTTTGCCATCCGCAAGGACAACGGCGAAACCGTAAGCCCGCAATACGCCTGGCGCCCGCAGTCCACCTATATTCGCTGTCCGCCGTACTGGGACACCGAGGGCATTGGCGCACTGGCCGCGAACCCGCGCACGCTGGCCAACATGCGGCCGCTGGCCCTCCTGCCCGACAACATCACCACCGACCACCTGTCGCCCTCGAACGCCATTTTGCGCAGCAGCGCTGCGGGCGAATACCTGCACGCCATGGGCCTGCCGGAGGAGGATTTCAATTCCTACGCCACGCACCGCGGCGACCACCTCACCGCCATGCGCGCCACCTTCGCCAACCCCACGCTGAAAAACGAAATGGTGCGCGACGAGGAGGGCCACGTGCAGGCCGGTTCGCTGGCCCGCGTCGAGCCCGAAGGCCAGGTCATGCGCATGTGGGAGGCCATCGAAACCTACCTCGAGCGCCGCCAGCCGCTCATCATCGTCGCCGGCGCCGACTACGGCCAAGGGTCGTCCCGCGACTGGGCCGCCAAGGGCGTTCGGCTGGCGGGCGTCGAAGCCATTGCGGCCGAGAGCTTCGAGCGCATCCACCGCACCAACCTGATCGGCATGGGCGTGCTGCCGCTCGAATTTCTGCCCGGCACCACGCGCCTCACGCTGGCGCTCGACGGCACCGAGACCTATGCCGTGCAGGGCAAGTTGCAGCCCGGAGCGCAGGTCACGCTGGTCGTCACGCGCAAGAATGGCGACATGCTGAACGTGCCCATGACCTGCCGCCTGGACACGGCCGATGAAGTGGCGGTGTACGAAGCGGGCGGCGTGCTGCAGCGCTTTGCGCAAGACTTTCTGGCGCGGAAACCATGAGCCAAACGGTGCTGCCTGGCCCGCTGCTGCCCTGTGCCCAGGGATTGGCAGCACATGCGGCGCAGGCATTGGGGTCAGACCACGATTTCGCGCAGCGAAACTCGTGTTCTGACCCCAATCCCGGACCATGGCACGCAGCCTCATTGACCGCGACATCCCGGCCCAGCCTCTGCCCGCAAAGTGCCCAGACATGAAATTGAGTCAAATCGGCCTCTAGCGCTTATCCCATAAGCGCAAGCAGCTATCAAATCAATACAACACCTCTTCGCCTGCCCAAAGCTCTCGCCCATGACCCCCTTCGCCCCCCAAATCAAAATCCCCGCCACTTACCTGCGCGGCGGCACCAGCAAGGGCGTGTTCTTTCGCCTGCAAGACCTGCCGGAGCCCGCCCAGCAACCCGGCCCGGCGCGCGATGCCCTGCTGCTGCGCGTGCTCGGCAGCCCCGACCCGTATGGCAAGCAGATCGACGGCCTCGGCAACGCCTCGTCCAGCACCAGCAAGGCCGTCATCCTCAGCAAGAGCACCCGCGCCGACCACGATGTGGATTACCTGTTTGGCCAGGTCGCCATTGACAAACCCTTTGTGGACTGGAGTGGCAACTGCGGCAACCTCTCCGCCGCCGTCGGCCCCTGCGCCATCCACATGGGGCTGATTGATGCCGCGCGCATTGCGAAAAACGGCGTGACCACCGTTCGCATCTGGCAAGCCAACATCGGCAAAACCATCGTCGCCCACGTGCCGATGACCGAGGGCCAGGTGCAGGAGACGGGCGACTTCGGGCTCGATGGCGTCACTTTCCCGGCCGCCGAAGTGGCGCTGGAATTCATGGACCCAGCGGACGAGGGCGGCGGCGACGGCTGCGGCGCGATGTTCCCGACGGGCGCATTGGTGGACACGCTCGATGTGCCCGGCGTGGGTCGCTTCCCCGCCACGCTCATCAACGCCGGCATCCCCACCATTTTCCTGAACGCCCACGACCTGGGCTACACCGGCACCGAGCTGCAAGCCGCCATCAACGGCGACCCGCAGGCGCTCGCCCGGTTCGAGGCCATTCGCGCGCAGGGTGCCCTGCGCATGGGGCTGATCCAAAACCTGAGCGAAGCCGCCACGCGCCAGCACACGCCCAAGGTTGCTTTTGTCGCCCCGCCGGCCGACTACACGGCGTCCAGCGGCCAACCCGTCAAGGCCGGCGACATCGACCTGCTGGTGCGTGCCCTCTCCATGGGCCAACTGCACCACGCCATGATGGGCACCGCCGCCGTTGCCATTGGCGTCGCTGCCGCCATCCCCGGCACGCTGGTCAACCTGGCTGCTGGCGGTGAGGGCGGTAAGGATGGCGTACCGCGCCAGTCCGTGCGTTTCGGCCACCCCTCGGGCACGCTGCGCGTGGGCGCCGAAGCCGCACAGGCGGGCGGCCAGTGGCAAGTCACCAAGGCGCTGATGAGCCGCAGCGCGCGGATTTTGATGGAGGGTTGGGTGCGGGTACCAGGGAATGTGGTGGAGGTTTAACGAAAAACCCAACAGCCCCCACAGAGCAAGTGGCGTTTCGCTCGCCTGCACAGCACGGGCAGATCGCTCGAATCAGCGGGCGGCATGCGGCGCAGATCCCGCCGGGCGCCTGTGGCGACCAGCAGTCCACCCACTTGCTCAAACATTCATATTTGATAGCTATCAGCGCATATCCAGTAAGCGCTAGGGAGCCTTTGCACGAATCGTCGCGCCGTGTGCATCTGCGGCCTCGGGCGATCTGTAGCGTTGCAAATCCTCGCGATAGCTACGGCTATCGCTGCGGTTTGCGCCTTGCAGCTCATCCCGATCCGCAGCGCCCACTTGCCACGCGATTCGTGCAGAGGCTCCCTAAAGCCCATTTTTCTTAAGGTAATGACATGAACACCAAACAACAACTCAAGGCCCTTGTCAACGCACGCCGGGGCATGCTGGTGCCCGGCGCGTTCAACGCACTCTCGGCCCGAGTGATTGAAGACCTGGGTTTCGAGGCGATCTATGTGACCGGCGCCGGCGTCACCAACATGTGGTTCGGCCTGCCGGACCAGGGCTTCATGGGTCTGCATGAAATCGCCGAGCACACGGCGCGCATTCGCGATGCCGTCAGTCTGCCGCTGATCGTCGACGCCGATACCGGCTTTGGCAACGCGCTGAACGTGCGCCACACCGTGCGCGTGCTCGAGCGCGCCGGGGCCGACTGCATCCAGTTCGAAGACCAGGTGGCGCCCAAGCGCTGCGGGCACTTTGCCGGCAAGGAGGTGATTTCGACCGAAGAGGCCGTGGCCAAAATCAAGGCGGCGGTGGATGCGCGCCATGACAGCAACCTGCTGATTCTGGCGCGCACCGACGCCTGCGCGGTGCAGGGGTTCGAGGCCGCCATCGAGCGCGCACAGAAGTTCAGCGAGGCGGGGGCGGACATTCTGTTTGTCGAGGCCGTTACCACGGCCGAGCACATTCGCACGCTGCCGCAGCGCCTTGAAAAGCCGCAACTCATGAACATGGTGATTGGCGGCAAGACACCCATCGTCGGTGCCGAGGAACTTGCGCAGATGGGCTACGGCATCGTGCTCTACGCCAACGCCGCGCTGCAGGGCGCCGTGATGGGCATGCAAAAAGCACTCACCGTCCTGCGCGATGAGCGCTCGGTGCGCGAAGACTCCGGCTTGGTGGCGCCGTTTGCCGAGCGCCAGCGGCTGGTGGGCAAGCCCGCGCTGGATGCGCTGGAGCAGCGCTACGCGGTTTGAGGCTGGGGCGCCGGGCTGAACCGACTTCAGCCGCGAGCCCGCTCGTAGCGCACAAAGCTGAGCGGTGTGCCGTCTTGCGCCTGCAGGCGCTCGCGGTGCTGCTCGACCCATTCCGGGCCGAGTTCGGGTGCGTAGGCGTCGCCGGCGTATTCGCGCTCGATCTCGGTGACTTCAACGGCATGGGCCAGCGGCAGGGCCAGCGCGTAGATCTGCGCGCCGCCAATCACCCACACGGTGTCAGAGGACTCGCATAGTTGCAGCGCCTCACCCAAGCTGGATGTGCGCTGGACGCCATTTTCATGCCAATTTTCCTGGCGCGTGACGACGATGTTGCGCCGGCCCGGCAGCGGGCGAAAGCGCGTGGGCAGCGAATCCCAGGTCTTGCGGCCCATGACCACCGGGCAGCCGCTGGTCAGGCGCTTGAAGTGCGCCAGGTCTTCCGGCAGGTGCCAGGGCATTTGCCCGTCTTTGCCGATCACGCCGTTGGCGGCGCGGGCGTAGATAAGGTTGACTTGCATGCTATGCGGCCATCTAGACCGCCACCGGCGCCTTGATGGCGGGGTGGTGTTCGTAGTTCAGCATTTCGAAATCTTCCAACGCGTAATCAAACAGCGTGGCGGGCCGGCGTTTGATATGCAGTTGCGGCAGCGCATACGGCGTGCGCGCGAGCTGGGTGCGCACTTGCTCTTCGTGGTTGCTGTAGATGTGGCAGTCGCCGCCGGTCCAGATGAAGTCGCCCACATCCAGGTCGCACTGCTGCGCCACCATGTGCGTGAGCAGGGCGTAGCTGGCGATGTTGAAGGGCACGCCCAAGAAGATGTCGGCGCTGCGCTGGTAGAGCTGGCACGAGAGCTGGCCGCGGCCGCCCGGTTCGGTGGCAGGCGCCACGTAGAACTGGAAGAAGGCATGGCAGGGCATGAGGGCCATCTTGTGCAGCTCGGCCACGTTCCAACTGCTGACGATGATGCGGCGCGAATCGGGGTTGGTCTTGAGCGTCTGGATGACCTCGCTGATCTGGTCGATATGGCCGCCATCCGGCGTGGGCCAACTGCGCCATTGCACGCCATAGACCGGGCCCAGCTCACCGTCTTCGCCCGCCCATTCGTTCCAGATGGTCACGCCGCGCTCGGTCAGCCAGTGGTTGTTGCTGGAGCCGGTGAGGAACCACAGCAGTTCCAGGATCACGGATTTGAGGTGCACCTTTTTGGTGGTCACCAGCGGGAAGCCTTCGCGCAGATCGAAGCGCATCTGGTAGCCAAACACGCTTTTCGTGCCGGTGCCGGTCCGGTCGGATTTGTGCACACCGTGCGTGAACACATGGCGCATGAGGTCTTCGTACTGGGATGGCATGGCTGACTCAGGACTGGCGCCAAAAGCGAGTGGGTGGGGAAGCGACCAAAAATGTGCATGCGGCCGATTCTTGGCATTGCGCGCGTAACAGCACATTCTATGAGGATGGACCAAACCGTTGGTTCGCTCAAAAAATTTTCCGGATAGGCCAAGATCCGATACGTTTTTCTTTCAGCTAGGGATAAATACTAGTCCATATATGCAAATAAGTATCGGCAACAGCAAAGGCAGTATTTATGGGCCATCCCCGCATCGGTATCGTTCACGCTGTCAACGCCGGGCTGAAGGTGCAAGGCGCTGAACGGGAAATTCATACCAACTACGCAGGAGACATTCCGATGCCCCAATCCACCCAAGCTGCCGCACCCGTTCGCTCCGCCCTGGTTTTTGCCATGGCCTTGGCGCTGTGCGGCGGTGCCAGCGCACAGACCGAACTGGTGATTGCCACCGTGAACAATGGTCACATGATCGAGATGCAGAAGCTGGGCAAGAACTTCGAGCAGGCCAACCCCGACATCAAGCTCAAGTGGGTGACGCTTGAAGAGGGCGTGTTGCGCCAGCGCGTGACGGTCGATATTGCCACCAAGGGCGGTCAGTTCGATGTGATGACGATTGGCATGTACGAAACCCCCATCTGGGGCAAGAAGGGTTGGCTCCAGGCCTTGAAAACCGATGCGGCCTACGATGTGGACGATCTCCTTCCCGCCATTCGGAAAGGTCTGACGGTCGATGGCAAGCTGTTCGCCGCGCCTTTTTATGGCGAAAGCTCCATGCTGATGTACCGCAAAGATCTGGCGGACAAGGCGGGGGTGCAGGTGCCCGAGCACCCGACCTGGCTGCAGATCAAAGACCTGGCCGCCAAGATCAACGACCCGGCGCATGGCGTGTACGGCATTTGCCTGCGCGGCAAACCCGGCTGGGGCGACAACATGGCCTTCCTCAGCACGCTGGTGAACACCTTTGGTGGCCAGTGGTTCAACATGCAATGGAAGCCGCAGCTCGATTCCAAGCCCTGGAAGGACGCCATCACCTTCTACGTGGATCTGCTCAAGAACTACGGCCCACCCGGGTCTTCGGCCAACAGCTTCAATGAAATCCTGGCACTGACCAATGCTGGCAAATGCGGCATGTGGGTGGATGCCACCATTGCCGCCTCGTTTGTGAGTGACCCCAAGCAGTCCAAGGTGGCCGACCAAATGGCATTTGCCCAAGCGCCGACCATGGTGACGCCAAAGGGCGCGAACTGGCTCTGGTCCTGGAACCTGGCCATTCCGGCGGGTTCGCAAAAGGTAGAGGCCGCGCAGAAGTTCGTCACCTGGGCGACCAGCAAGGAATATATCGAGCTGGTGGCCAAGAACCAGGGCTGGGCCAACGTGCCCACCGGCACCCGGAGCAGCACCTACGCCAATCCCGAGTTCCAAAAGGCTGCCCGTTTTGCCGCTGAGGAGAAAACCGCCATTGATTCGGCCAACCCGACCGATGCCACCTTGCCCAAGAGCCCGTATGTGGGCGTGCAGTTCGCCGCCATTCCCGAGTTCCAGGCCATTGGCATTGCGGTGGGGCAGCAAATGAGTGCGGCGCTTGCCGGCAAGACTTCGGTGGACGCGGCACTCAAGGCCAGCCAGGTGCTGGCCGACCGTGAGATGCGCAAGGCCGGCTACTACAAATAAGCGGACCTTCATCAGCCCCGCATTGGATCGCCAAGCCGTTCCTATTCCGCCATGAAACGCACGCTCCCCCGCTTGCTGCTGACGCCCGCCGTGGCCACGCTCTTCCTCTGGATGATCGTGCCACTGGCGATGACGATTTACTTCTCGTTCATTCGCTACAACCTGCTGCAGCCCGACCAGTCGGGCTTTGCGGGGTTGGAGAATTTCGAGTATTTCGTCACCGATCCGTCGTTTGGTGCGGCGGTGATGAACACGGCCCTGCTGCTCGGCAGCGTGGTCGTGATTACCGTGCTGCTGGGAGTGGCGCTGGCGTTGCTGATCGATGCGCCGTTCCCCGGCCGGGGTCTGGTGCGGGTGCTGTTGATTTCACCGTTTTTCGTGATGCCCACAGTGAATGCGCTGCTGTGGAAGCACATGATGATGAACCCCATCTACGGTGTGCTGGCACAGGTGTGGATGTTCTTTGGCGCGCAGCCGGTGGATTGGCTCACCGACTATCCGCTGCTCTCCGTCATCGTCATGGTGGCCTGGCAATGGCTGCCGTTTGCCACGCTGATTTTCGTGACTGCGCTGCAGAGCATGAGCCATGAGCAGCTCGAAGCGGCGCGCATGGACGGAGCCAACTACCCGCAACTGCTGCGCTATCTGTATGTGCCGCACCTGGCACGCTCGGTGGCGGTCGTGGTGATGATCGAGCTCATCTTCCTGCTCAGTATCTTCGCCGAGATCTACACCACCACGGGGGGCGGGCCGGGCGATGCGAGCACCAACGTCACTTTCCTGATCTTCAAGCAGGCCCTGCTCAATTTCGATGCGGGTGTGGGTTCGGCTGGCGCCCTGTTTGCCGTGGTACTGGCGAACGTGGTAGCGGTGTTCCTGATCCGCATGGTCGGCAAGAACCTCGACAAGTGATGAAGGAACACTTTCATGTTTGACCGACACCGCACCCTGCGCTCGCGCAGCCTGCTGGCCCTGCGTACGGCAACGGCCTGGGGCCTGGCGCTGCTGCTGTTCTTCCCCTTGGGCTGGTTGCTGCTCACGGCTTTCAAGACGGAACTGCAGGCGATCTCAGTGCCGCCGCTGTTGCTGTTCACGCCAACGCTGGAGAACTTTCATGAAGTGCAGGCGCGCAGTGACTACTTGCTGTACGCCTGGAATTCGGTGGTCACCAGCGTGCTCTCCACCGTGCTGGGCCTTATGCTGGCGGCGCCTGCGGCCTACGCCATGGCGTTCTTCAAAGGTAAGTACACCAAGGACATCTTGATGTGGATGCTATCGACCAAGATGATGCCAGCCGTCGGCGCGCTGGTGCCGATCTACGTGCTGGCACAAAAGAGCCACCTGCTCGATACCCAACTCGTGCTCGTGATGGTCTTTGCGCTGTCCAACCTGCCGATCATGGTCTGGATGCTGTATTCCTACCTCAAGGACATTCCGCATGAGATCCTGGAAGCCGCCCGTATGGACGGCGCCACGCTGTGGCAGGAGGTGCGCTTGGTGCTGCTGCCCCTGGGTATGGGCGGGCTCGCTTCCACCGGTTTGCTGTGCCTGGTGCTGTCCTGGAACGAAGCCTTTTGGAGCCTCAATCTGAGTGCCGCCAAGGCGGGCACGTTGGCCACCTTGATCGCTTCGTACTCCAGCCCCGAGGGCCTGTTCTGGGCCAAGTTGTCTGCCGCCTCGCTGATGGCTATTGCGCCCATCGTGGTGTTTGGCTGGTTCAGCCAGAAGCAATTGGTCCAAGGTCTCACGTTTGGAGCCGTGAAATGACGCGCTTCCAAAGCCTCCGCGCTGCCTTTTCCTCCCGGGGGCGCCGCCAGTGGCCAGGCACTGGTCGTGCTGCGGCAACGGCGCCTGTCACTCGTGTGATCGGTGTTGATTTCCCTTGTTTTTCGGAGCACTAGAGTGGCTTATCTTCAACTGCATGCGATTGAAAAATTCTTCGGTGAGCACCGTGCCATCAAGGGCATAGACCTGACCATCCAGCAAGGGGAGTTTGTCGTTTTTGTGGGGCCGTCCGGCTGTGGAAAATCCACCTTGCTGCGTCTCGTTGCGGGGCTGGAACAGATCGACGGCGGCAAGCTCGTGCTTGACGGGCGCGACATCACCGAACAGCCTTCGAGCAAGCGCGATCTCGCCATGGTGTTCCAGAGCTACGCGCTGTACCCGCACATGAGCGTGTACGAGAACATGAGCTTCGCGCTCAAGCTCGCCAAGGTCGATGCGGCCGTCATCCGCGAAAAAGTCGAGCGCGCCGCTGCCATTTTGAATCTCACCACTTACCTTCAGCGCACACCCAGGGAGCTTTCGGGCGGGCAGCGCCAGCGCGTGGCCATTGGCCGCGCCATCGTCCGTGCACCCAAGGTTTTCCTGTTTGACGAACCGCTGTCCAACCTGGACGCGGCGCTGCGCGGCCAGACGCGCGTGGAGATTGCCCGGCTGCACCGCGATCTGGGGGCCACCACCATTTATGTAACGCACGATCAGGTGGAAGCCATGACGCTGGCCGACCGTGTCGTGGTGCTGCGCGATGGGCAGATCGAGCAGGTAGGGACACCGCTGGAGCTGTACGACCGGCCTGCCAACCAGTTCGTGGCGCAGTTCATTGGCACGCCGCAAATGAACGTGGTGCCGCTGGTGCAGTTGCCGCCCATGGTGCAGCAGCAGGCGCCGCTTGGCGCTGTGGGCGGCTCTATCGGTCTGCGCCCTGAAAACATCTCGGTGCGCAGTCTCGGCGCCACGCCGGTGGCCGGCCAGGTGGATCTGGTCGAAGCGCTCGGTGCGGAAACCTTGATCTACGCCAGCACGCCCGGTGGCGCGCAGTTCGTTGCGCGTCAGAACGAACGTACGCACTTGCGTGCCGGCGACGCCGTCAGCCTGGACATCGATGCCTCGCAATCCCATTGGTTCGATTCCGCAGGTCGCGTCGTCGCCCGCCAGACCGCATGAACGCAGTCACTCTTAGACAGGATCTGCTGGGCAAGGTGGCCGCTATCACCGGTGCCGCCTCGGGCATCGGATTTGCCTGTGCCCAGGCCATGGCCGACGCGGGTGCGCGCGTGGTGCTGATCGACTGTGACCCAGGGGCGCTGACCAAGGCTTGCGCCGCGATTGGCGCCAGTGCCTCGCCGCTGGTCCTGGATCTGCTCGACGCAACACAATGCGCGAGTCTGCTGGAGCGCACGCTCGCCATTGCCGGCCAACTCGACATCTTTCATGCCAACGCCGGTTTGTACGTTGGTGGCGATCTCATCGATGCGGCACCGGATGCAATCGACCGCATGCTGAATCTGAACGTCAATGTGGTGATGAAGAACGTGCGCGACGTTTTGCCCCACATGATGGCGCGTGGCAGCGGCGACATCATCGTCACCAGCTCGCTGGCGGCGCATTTCCCTACGCCCTGGGAACCGATCTATGCCTCGTCGAAATGGGCGGTGAACTGCTTTGTACAAACCGTTCGCCGCCAGGTGTTCAAGCATGGCATTCGAGTGGGCGCCATCTCGCCCGGTCCGGTCATCACGTCCTTGCTGGCCGACTGGCCGGCTGAGAAGCTCCAGGAAGCCAAGGAGTGCGGCAGCCTCATCGAGGCGGCTGAAGTGGCCAGTGTCGTGCTGTTCATGCTCACCCGCCCACGCGGCATGACCATTCGCGATGTGGTGATGATGCCCACGAACTTCGATCTCTGATCCATCTATTTTCTGCATACACGCACCATGCACTTCATCCTGCACCTGGGACTGGGCTCTTTTCATCGTGCCCATCAGGCCGTCTACCTTCACCAATTGCGCCAGCAGGGCGACACACGCTGGTCTCTGGCAGGTGGCAACCTGCGTCCCGACATGGCTGACACTATCGCCGCTCTGCAAGCACAAGGCGGCTGCTACACATTGGAGACCGTCACGCCCCAGGGCGAGCGCAGCTACACGCGAATCGAGTCGATTGAGCGAGTCATTGCCTACCAGGACGATCTTGCCCCGCTCATCGCGATGGGCGCTGACCCAGCGACGCGCATCATTTCCTTTACGGTGACCGAAGCGGGCTACTACCTGGATGCCGAGAACCGGTTGGACTGGTCGGCTTACCCTGATTTGCGGGCCGATCTTGTGGCCGTCAAGGCGGGGCAGGCGGGTCATACCATCTACGGCGGCCTCGTCAGCATCCTGCGCGCGCGCATGCAAGCCGGCAGCGGCCCGGTGACGCTGCTCAACTGCGACAACCTGAGACACAACGGCGAGCGCTCGCGCGGTGGACTGCTGCAGTTCATCGATGCGCTGTGCGACACCGTCCTCAAGGCTTGGGTGCAGGAACACACGTGCAGCCCCAACGCCATGGTTGACCGCATTACACCGCGCCCCACGCCCGACGTGAAGGAGCGCGTCAAGGCTGCTACAGGTTGGGACGACAAGGCCGCGCTCATGGCCGAGAACTTCATTCAGTGGGTGATCGAAGACCATTTCATCGCCGGGCGCCCCGACTGGGAAAAGGTCGGCGTCGAGATGGTGCATTCGGTGCAGGCCTACGAAGAGGCCAAGATCCGTCTGCTCAACGCCACCCACAGCTGCATCGCCTGGGCCGGGACGCTGGCTGGCTACCACTATATTCACCAGGGCACGCACGACGCTGCGATTCGCCAGATGGCGTACAACTACGTGACCGATGACGCCATTCCTGCCCTCGAAACAGTGAAGACGCCGTGCCCCATCGACTTGGCAGCCTACCGCGATGTGGTGCTGGAGCGCTTCGGCAACCCCGCCATAGCAGACACCAACCAGCGCGTGGCCATGGATGCGTTTTCCAAGATCCCCGGAATGATCGTTCCTACCATCCGCGACAAGTTGGCCAAATCGAAGGCGGGCGGTGCCGGCTTTGCCAGCGTAGCGATGCTGCCGGCCTTGTTCCTGGCCTACTTGCAGCGTTGGCATGCGGGTCAGATTCCCTATGTCTATCAGGATCAGGCGATGGACCCGGCTGCCGCCCATGCGATCTGTGACGCAGCCGATCCGGTCGCTGCTTTCGCCGCCGATGCTGTTCTGTGGGGAGAGATCGCTTCTGACCCACAACTGGTCGCCACGCTGCGCGCGGCCTTTGCGCGTGTACAGGCCTTTGTTGCTGAGCGTGGGAATGCACGTGCCTAGACGCCGCGGCAGCAATCTGAACGTTGGAGCCATACGATGAGCGCCAAAGGCCCCGCTGTCCGCCGCCAACTCAAACCCGAGCTGGAACACGAATTTGTCCGTACTCCGAACCTGGGCTACGAGCGTTCTTCGGATGTGGGTCTCGTACGCTGCTTGTCCCACGGGTTTCCCACGCCCCTGGCGCGCTGGCACTACCATGACGAATACGAGCTGCACCTCATCACGGCCACTTCCGGCAGAGTGTTTGTCGGCGACTGGATCGGTCAGTTTCAGCCCGGTCAGCTGGTATTGACCGGCCCGCGTCTACCGCACAACTGGGTCAGCACGGATTTGCCCGAGGGCGGCGTGGCCGAGCGTGATCTCGTGATCCAGTTTTCGCACGAACCATTGCTGGCCGGCAGCCAGGGTATCCCGGAGCTGCGCGAAGTGCTGCCCCTGCTGGAGCGCGCGCGCCATGGGGTAGAGTTTTTTGGCATGCAGGAGCAGGCCACCCACCACTGGCACTGTATCAAGGCGCGGCACGGGTTGGCGCGCTTTGCGGCCTTTTGCGAGTTTCTGGCTGACTTGGCGCAGTGCACCGATTTTCGCCTGCTATCGAGCACGCAATTGCAAGGCGAAGACGACGCCACTGGGCTCGAGCACATCAACGCCATTGTCAGCCGCATCACCGACCATGTCGCGGAGCCACTGTCCGCGGCCAGTCTGGCGCAAGAAATGGGGATGACGGAAAGTCGGTTCTCCCGCTTCTTTCGTCGCGCCACGGGCAACACATTTACCGATTTCGTCAATCGCGTGCGGGTGAACCGTGCCTGCCAGCTGCTGATGGAAACCGAACGCTACGTGATGCACATTGCCTACGACGTGGGTTTCAACAACCTGGCCAATTTCAACCGCCGCTTCCTGGACATCAAGGGCATGACGCCCAGTGAGTACCGCAAACAGGCGGCAGTGCGCTTCAGCGGGAAGTAGGCCGCGCTGCTCGCGTCGCTCCGGCTGTTTTACAGGAACCCCCGTGTACCTTGGAATCGATTTGGGCACCTCCGGTGTCAAGTTGCTGCTGCTGGACGAGCAGCAGCAGGTGCAGGCTGTTGCCGATGCGCCCGTGCCTCTCTACCGCCCGCAACCCACCTGGAGTGAGCAGCACCCCGCCGACTGGATGGCCGCCGTGGAGCGTGCAGCCGCGCAGATGCGCGAACAGGCTCCTGCTGCCTGGCGCCAGGTGCGTGGCCTGGGTCTTTCGGGCCAGATGCATGGTGCCGTGGTACTGGGTGCGCAGCAGCAGGTGCTGCGCCCCGCCATGCTGTGGAACGATGGCCGCGCCGGCGCCGAATGTGCGGCGCTGGAATGCGCCGTGCCCACGTCGCGCGAGATCACCGGCAACCTGGCCATGCCAGGATTTACCGCGCCCAAACTGCTGTGGCTGCAGGCGCACGAGCCCGCGCTGTTCCGGCAGATTTGCACGGTTCTGCTGCCCAAGGACTGGCTGCGCTTGCAACTGACCGGTGAGTGCGTGAGCGATATGTCCGACGCCTCTGGAACGCTGTGGCTGGATGTAGGCAGGCGTACTTGGAGCGACGCCATGCTGCACGCCTGCGGGCTCGATCGCAGCCACGTGCCCGCACTGGCCGAAGGCAGTGCGCCCACGGGTGTGTTGCGTGCTGATGTGGCGCGCCGCTGGGACTTGCCGCACGGGGTCGTAATGGCTGCTGGCGCGGGAGACAACGCTGCCAGTGCGGTGGGGGTGGGTGTGCGAACGCCGGGTGCGGGTTTTGTCTCTCTGGGCACCTCGGGCGTGGTGTTTCGTGTCACGGATGCGTTTGCACCCGCCACCGGGCGTGCCGTGCACGCCTTTGCCCATGCGCTGCCTCAACGTTGGCACCAGATGTCGGTGATGCTAAGCGCTGCCAGTGCCTTTGGTTGGGTGACACGCCTGACAGGGCAGGGCGACGAGGCCTGTCTCTCTGACGCTGTGGGCTCCATGGACCTGCGGCGCCAGGCGCAGGCGCCATTATTTTTGCCTTACCTCAGTGGCGAGCGCACGCCGCACAACAATCCTGCGGCCACGGGGGCCTTCACCGGCCTGCGTGCCGAGCACGACGCCACCGACCTCGCCTATGCCGTGATGGAGGGGGTGGGTTTCGGCCTGCTCGACGGCTTGAACGCCATGCGTGCAGCAGGGGGTGCAAGTGGCGATGAATCTGCATGGACGCTGGTGGGCGGCGGTGCGCGCAGCACCCCTTGGGCACAGTTGCTGGCCAGCACCCTCGGCTGCAGCTTGCTGCGTCCCCAGGGTGCCACTGCCGCAGCGGCACTGGGCGCAGCCCGCCTGGCCGCCATGGCCTGTGGTGCCGACGAGGCGCTGTGGTGCCGACCTTTGCCTGCCAGCGACTGCTTTGTCCCACAATCTTCTCAGCAGGTGCTGTTGGCTGAGCGCTATGCTCGTTTCGTAGCGTTGTACCCAGCGCTGCAATCCCACTTCTGACGGTTTCTCCGCTTGTTCGCGATGCCTGCCGCATTCCCTATTCAGGTCGCCGTCGCTGGTGAAGCCCTGATCGATCTTATCCAGACCCCTGGCGGCAGCTACCTGCCGTGTCCCGGCGGTGCGCCGTACAACCTGTGCCGTGCGTTGGCGCGCCAAGGCGTGGGCACGCTGTACCTCAACCCGCTCTCACGCGACCGCTGGGGGCGCGAGCTTGCCGCCACGATGGAGGGCGATGGCGTGCAGTTGGCGCGTCCGGAGCCCGTACAGGAAGTGACTTCGTTGGCGGTGGTCAACCTCACGCCGCAGGGGCAACCGGATTACGCGTTTTACCGGGAAGGCGTGGCCGACCGGATGGTGGATGCTGCCGGCCTCACGCAGGCCTGTGCGCAGCACGCTGGCTTGCGCTTGGTGTGTACCGGTGCGCTGGCGCTGGACGCACGCGACGCCGGCGTCTACCTGCCCTGGCTGCGCGGCCAGCGCGCCGCGGGGCGCTGCGTGGTGGTCGATGCCAACCTGCGCCCGTCCGTGATGCCGGATCTGCCCGCCTACCGGGCGCACGTGCGCGCCGTGCTGGCGCAGGCCGATGTCATCAAGGTCAGCGATGAAGACCTGGAGCATCTGGCCATGCCCGGCGCGAATCCCCTGGAGCGGGCACGCCACCTGATGGACACGGCGCCGCACACCCATTGGCTGGTGCTGACACTGGGCGGCGCCGGCGCCTGGCTGCTGCACCGTGAGGGTGGGGCGTACTTTGCCAGGGAAGCCCAGCCGCTGGCGGTGGTCGACACCGTGGGCGCGGGCGATAGTTTTCTGGCGGGGTTGCTGGCGCATCTGCTGCATCAGGCGCAGGCGGCGTCTGGTGCCAGCTTGGGCGCGTTCCTTGCCGGCTTGGCGGGCGAGCCCTGCCGGCAGGCCTTGCGCCACGCCCTGGCCAGTGCCAGCCTGTGTGTGCAGCAGCAGGGCTGTGTGCCGCCCGGCTGGCAGGCAGCGCAGGACTGGGCGAATGCGCACCCAGCCCAGATGTCCACAAGCGCCGGCTGACGCGTTAGAGTTTCAAGACACGCCCTGGATTCATCAGGTTCTGCGGGTCCAGCGCCTGCTTGATCTGCCGCATCATGGCCAGCGCCACGGGCGACTGGTATTGGCTGAGGGTATCGACCTTGAGCGCGCCCACGCCGTGCTCGGCGGAGAACGAGCCACCGAACTGCGCCACGGCGGCATAGACCAGGTCGTTGACGTCGCCCTCGCGCTCGCGCAGAAAGGCGGCGGCGTCGCCCCCCTCGGGCGCTTGCACGTTGTAGTGCAGGTTGCCATCGCCCAGGTGGCCGAAGTTGACCAGGCGCACGCCGGGAATCTCGCGCGCCAGCCGTGCGTCGGTGTCGGCCACGAAGGCGGGGATGCGAGAGATAGGCACCGAAATATCGTGCTTGATGTTCAGGCCTTCCTGCGCCTGCGCCAGCGGAATGCTCTCGCGGATGTGCCAGAGCTGTTGCGCCTGGGCGATACTTTCTGCCACCACGGCGTCGAGCACACAGCCGGCTTCGAAAGCGGATTCCAGCAAGGACTCGAAGCGCGCGCGGGCGTGTTCCTCGGATTCGCTGTCGGAATTTTCCAGCAGCACGCCGTACTGCGCCGCTTCCTGCTCCAGAAACGGCACGCGCAACTGCGGCATGTGCTTGTCCACCAGCGAGAGGGCAAAGCGGCCCATCACCTCAAAGCCCGTCAGGTCGGCGCCCAGGCTGCGCTGCGCCAGCGAGAGCAGGGCCACGGCCTGCTCCATTGAGGGCACCGCTGCCCAGGCCGTCAGCCGTGCGGCGGGGCGGGGGAAGAGCTTGAGCGTGGCGGCGGTGATGACGCCCAGCGTACCTTCGCTGCCGATCATCAGGTTGCGCAGGTCGTAGCCGGTGTTGTCCTTGCGCAGACCCTTGAGGCCGTTCCAGACCTCGCCCTGCGGCGTGACCACTTCAAGCCCCAGGCACAGCTCGCGCGTGTTGCCGTAGCGCAGCACCTGCGTGCCGCCGGCGTTGGTGCCCAGGTTGCCGCCAATCGTGCAACTGCCCTCGGCGGCGAGCGAGAGCGGGAACAGCAGCCCGGCCGCTTCGGCGGCGGCCTGGACGTTTTGCAGCACGCAGCCGGCTTCCACCGTCATGGTGAGGTTGGCCTGGTCGGTGTCCCGCACGGCGTTCATGCGCGTGAGACTGAGCACCACTTCGCGGCCCGAGGTGTCGGGCGTGGAGCCGACCGACAGGCTGGTGTTGCCGCCCTGCGGCACCATGGGCACGCCAAAGGCCGCGCAGGCGCGCACCACGCCCGCGACCTCGTCGGTGTTGGCGGGGCGTACCACGGCCAGGGCCTTGCCGTGCAGGCGGCCGCGCCAATCGCGCTCATAGGCGCTCAGGTCGCCTTCGGTCAAGACATGCGCCGGCCCGACCAGGCTGCGCAGGGTGGCTAGAAAATCGGACATGGAAATAGAGAAATGGAGGCCCGGAGGCTCGGGGGTTACAAGGTGGCAGGCGCGGCGGCGGCCAGCGGCGCGGGTTTGCGCAGACGCAGCCGGATGTGCGCGGTACAGGCGGTGAACAGCACGGTGCACAGCGCCACTTCGGCCCACGCCAGCCAGTTGCTCGGCGGCCGGTCGCTCCAGCCGCGCACGATGCCTTCGGTGAAATACAGCCAGACCATCAGGCTGACCCAGCGGTAGGTGTACATGCGGTTCTTCAAAAAACCGGCCAGCGGTACGCACAGCGGCAGCGCCTTGAGCGCCAGCCACGAGCCGCCGGGCCGCAGGGGGGCGAGCCACAGCTCCCAGGCCAGGCTCAGCACCATCAACGCCAGCAGGCTGGCGACCGCCACGCTGCGGGCACGCCGCACGGCGGCGGGGGCAGCATTGGGCTGGTAGGGTGGGGGGGCGGGCGAAAGGTTGGATCGGTCGGGCACGGGCATCGCGATGGCATCATACCGGCCATGGAATTCCCTCATGGCCGGCCCGAGCACACAGCGCAGGCGCTGCTGCACGATCTCTCGCACTTTCCCTGGAAGGTCACGGCACAGACGCTGCGCGAGCGCTTCCGGGAAGACCGGCTGGGGCTCACCGCCAGCAGCCTGACTTTCACCACCATCCTGGCGCTGGTGCCGTTTTTTACCGTGGCGCTGGCGGTGTTCAGCGCCTTTCCGATGTTCAGCCGCGTGCAGGAGGTGCTGCAGCGCTGGCTGCTGCAGAGCCTGGTGCCCAACTCGATCTCGCGCCCGGTGCTGGACTACCTGAACCAGTTTGCCGCCAAGGCCAGCCAGCTCGGTCTGGTGGGTTTCAGTGCCCTGATCGTCACGGCGCTGGCGCTGATGCTCACCGTGGACCGCACCTTCAACAACATCTGGCGCGTGCGCCGCCTGCGGCCACTGGGCCAGCGGGTACTGATCTATTGGGCGGCCCTCACCTTTGTGCCGCTGCTGCTGGGCACCAGCCTGGCGCTCACGTCGTATGCCATCTCGGCGTCGCGCGGCTTGGTGGAGACGCTGCCCAACGGCGTGTCGCTGCTCATCCATTCACTGCAGTTCATCGTGCTGGCAGGCGGCATGGCGAGCCTCTACCACTCGATACCCAACACACCGGTGCGCTGGCGCCATGCCTGGGCCGGCGGCATTTTCGTCTCGGTGGGCATCGAGCTGGCCAAGAAAGGACTGGCGCTGTACCTGGCGCGCATGCCCACCTACTCAGCGGTGTACGGCACCTTTGCCACGTTGCCGATTTTGCTGATCTGGATTTACATCGCCTGGGTCATCGTGCTGCTGGGCGCGGTGGTGGCGGCCTACCTGCCCAGCCTGATGGCCGGGGTGGCGCGCCGCTCAGGGCACCAGGGCTGGAGCTTCGAGCTCGCCATTGAGCTGCTGCAGCACCTGCACCGCGCGCGCATCGGCCACGGGCGCGGCTTGCGGGCCACGGCGCTGGCGCGGCAGATGCGGGTGGACGCCTTGCAACTGGCGCCGGCGCTCGAAGCCCTGCTGGCGCTCGATTGGGTTGCGCGCATTGAAGAAAACGCGGACCGCCGACGCGATGAACCGCGCCTGGTGCTGCTCGCAGACCCGGCCACCACGCCGCTGGCGCCTCTGGTGCAGCGTCTGCTGCTGGAGCGCGGCCCGCATGTGGAACCTCTGTGGCAGGGCGCGCGGTTGGATCGCCTGCGCCTGGCCGATGTGCTGGACGCGTTGGGCGCTGCACCAGAGGCAGGCGCAGACGCAGTCATGAAAATATGAATGAAATATGGCTCCAGCGCTTATATGGCAAGCGTTTGCAGCTAGTTATTCGATAGCGCTCTGCAGATGCGCTGCAGCCGCCTGCCCGCTGCGCACCGCGCCTTCGAGCGTGGCCGGATACGGCCCGTCAACGTAGTCGCCGCAGGCCCACAGGCCGGGCGCGATGTACGCGGCCGGGCGTGCCAGGCCAGGCGTACAGGCAAACGTGGCGCGGCGCTCCACCACGGTCTGCACGCACTGGAGGCCCGGCAGGTTTAGCTCGCGCTCGGCCTGCTCCAGCACCTGTGCCTCGGTTTGCGCGCGTTCGGTGCGGCTCGCGCTGACCACGAAGGCCAGCAGGCCGGCCGGGCCGCCCAGCTGCCCACGGTCGAACACGAACTGCGCGGGTGCTGAGCGCAGCGCCAGCATGGGCCGCGCCAGCACGCTGCCGCTGGCGGGCGCTGCGGCCTGGGCGTACACCGTGGCAATGGATTCAAAGCGCAGCGCTTGCGCGCTCGCCGCCCAATCGCACAGCGCCACGGCATCGGCCAGCGGTGCATCCTGGGCGCATTGGGCCACCAGGCGCGCGGCCTCGGTGCTGGGCGCGGCCAGCAGCACCGTGTCGAAAGGCGAGCCGTCCACGCTCCAGCCGCGCGCCGTTGCCGTGAGCGCCTGTACCCGCGCGCCGGTGCGCACGATGGCGCCGCGCGAGCGCAGCCAGCGCTCGGCCGCGTCGGGCAGCAGCGCGCTCAGGTCCTTGCGCGGCAGCAGCAGGTTGGAACCGCCGGGGCCGCCCAACAGGCTGTCGCGCAGGATGCGCAGGAACACCTGGCCGCTGGCTTCTTCTGCCGGCGTGTTCAGTGCTGCGACGCACAGCGGTTCGATGAATTCGCCCAACAGTCGGGGCGGCAGGCCCTCGCACAGCGCGGCCACGGACACTTCGGGCGCGCAGGCAAAGCGCCGCCGCTGCCAGGTCTGGGCGCGCCCCAGCATCGCCAGGCGCTCGCGCCAGGTCCAGCCGCGGGCCCGCGCAATGCCCAGCAGGGCGTCCCAGGGGGGCGCGATGTCGGGCCACTGCAGGCCGCTGCCGTCTGCAAAACGCAGCGCCAGCGGCAGGCGCACGAAGGCATCGCGCGGGTCAATGCCCACGGTGTCCATCAGGCGCAGGCAATCGGTGTAGGCGCCAATCAGAATGTGCTGGCCGTTGTCGAGGAGCAGCGGGGCGCCATCGGCGCCTGGCAGCGCGACCCTGCGCGCCCGCCCACCCAGGCTGCGCGCGGCCTCCAGCAGCGTCACGTCGTGCCCGGCCTCGGCGGCGGCCACGGCGGCGGCCAACCCCGCCCAGCCGCCACCGACCACGGCGATCCGCATGCGCATACCGGCCACGCGGCTACATCCGCCCGAGCGCCTGCATCTTCCAGGCGAGCCAGAACTTGCGCAGCGGCGTGAGCGCCACGCGCTGGTTCAGCACCTGGAAGTTGTCGCGTTCGATTTCAGTCAGCAGCGTGCGGTAGATGCTGGCCATCATCAGGCCGGGTTTTTGCGCGCGCCGGTCTTCGGCAGGCAGCAGGGCAAGGGCTTCGTCGTAGAGGCGGTGAGCGCGTTCGGATTGGAAGCGCATCAGGGCGACAAAACGCTCGGAGGTCTTGCGCTCCAGAATTTCACTGGTTTTCACATCGAACTGCTGCAGCTCGTTCACCGGCAGGTAGATGCGCCCGCGCATTGCGTCCTCGCCCACGTCGCGCAGGATGTTGGTCAGTTGCAGGGCCTGGCCCAGCTTGTGTGCATAGTCGGTGGTGGCCGCTTGCGTCTGCCCGAAGATGCGCGCAGCCACCTCGCCGACCACGCCGGCCACCAGGTGGCAGTAGCGCTGCAGGCCGGGGTAGTCGAGGTAACGGTTCTGGTTCAGGTCCATCTCGCAGCCCTCGATCACGGCCAGCAGCGGCGCTGCCTCGATGCCGAACGTTTGCAGGTGCGGCATGAGCGCCTGGGTGACCGGGTGTGTGGCCTTGCCGGCGAAGGTTTGCGTCAGCTCGCTGCGCCACCAGGCGAGCTTGGTGTAAGCAACGTTGGTGTCGGTGACTTCGTCGACAACATCGTCTATTTCGCGGCAAAACGCATAAAAAGCGGTAATGGCCTGGCGCCGCTGCTCGGGCATGAACAGGAAGGCGTAATAGAAACTGCTGCCCGAAGCCGCGGCTTTTTCTTGTACGTACTGCTGCGGATTCATAAGCCTGCGATTCTCCCATGCTGTAGGGAGCCTGCCGGGCAGAAGCATCGTGGGCTGCGGGCGATTCTTGCTTGCCACACCTTCTGCCGCGCAGGGTCCCTGCGCCTACACTCGGGCAGAACTGCTATGCATCTGAACTCCCTTCTTGTCCTTGGTATCGAGTCGTCCTGCGACGAAACCGGTGTCGCGCTGGTGCGCACGCAGGGTGGCGCGCGCGTGCCCCGCTTGCTGGCGCACGCCCTGCACAGCCAGATCGAGATGCACCAGGCCTACGGCGGCGTGGTGCCCGAACTGGCCAGCCGCGACCATATCCGCCGCGTATTGCCGCTGACCGAAGCGGTGCTGCACGAGAGTGGCTGCACCCTGCCCGAGGTGGACGTGGTGGCTTTCACCCGCGGCCCGGGCCTGGCGGGCGCCTTGCTGGTGGGTGCCGGCGTGGCCTGCGCGCTGGGTTCGGCGCTGGAGGTGCCAGTGCTGGGCGTGCACCACCTGGAAGGGCATTTGCTCTCGCCGTTTCTCAGCGCGGACCCGCCCGAGTTCCCGTTTGTCGCCTTGCTGGTCTCTGGCGGCCACACGCAACTGATGCGCGTCGATGGCGTGGGGCAGTACGCGTTGCTGGGTGAAACCATTGACGATGCCGCTGGCGAAGCCTTTGACAAATCGGCCAAGCTCATGGGCCTGGGCTACCCTGGTGGACCGGCGCTCTCGCTCCTGGCCGAGCAGGGCAGTGCGGTGGCGTTCAAGCTGCCGCGCCCGCTGCTGCACAGCGGCAACCTGGATTTTTCGTTTGCCGGCCTCAAGACGGCCGTGATGACGCAGGCCAAAAAGCTGGGCGACGACCTGCCCGCGCGCAAGGCCGATCTGGCCGCCAGCACCGAAGCGGCCATTGTCGAGGTGCTGGTGAAGAAATCGTTGGCGGCGCTGGCGCAAACGGGTTTGCAGCGCCTGGTGGTCGCTGGCGGCGTGGGTGCCAACCGCCACCTGCGCGAGCAGCTCAATGCCGCCTGCGCCGCGCGCCGTGTGCGCGTGCACTACCCGGAACTGCATCTGTGCACCGACAACGGCGCCATGATCGCGCTGGCTGCCGCCATGCGTTTGCAGGCGGGTTGCGAAGCGCCAAACCGCGAGTACGCGTTTGATGTGAAGCCCCGGTGGCCACTCGATTCGTTGGTTCGCGCGCAGCCTGGCACCTGAGCAGCCATCTTTACAAAGACTTTGTCTGGACTTTGCCGCTGTGACAAGGCATGCCCAGACAATGGCGGAGTACCAAAGCGGTGCGCACCTTCCTCCAAAAATCCATGCTTTATTCCTGTTCGACTCACGGTAGGCGCCGCATGGCTCTGGCAGTGGCCGCCAGCGCCGCGCTGTTGTCCGGGTGCGCCGCCCCGACAGGAAGTACCGCCGACACCCCCGCGTGGGCGACGCCTGCAAAGTGGGCGGGTGCGCCAGTGGGCAACGCTGCCACGTCGCTTGGGCAGTGGTGGGGGCGCTTTGACGACCTTGTGCTCAGCAGCTTGGTGGGGCAGGCGCTGGCCAGCAACGCCACCCTGCGCCAGACCGAGGCAGCGCTGCGCCAGGCGCGGGCCGTGAGCGATGTGCAGGCTGCCGGCCTGCTGCCGTCGGTGGGTGCGTCTGGCTCGGCGCAGCGCAGTCGCACCGCAGGCGCTACAGCCAACCGTTTTGCCGCAGGGTTCGATGCGAGCTGGGAGCCTGACCTGTTTGGCGCGCAGAGCAGTGCCGTGGCGGCAAGCGAGGCCGACGTGGCCGTTGCAAAGGCCAACCTTGGCGATGCCCAGGTGTCGCTGGCTGCGGAGGTGGCGGCCAACTACATTGCGCTGCGTGGCCTGCAGGAGCGCCTGGCCATTGCACGCAGCAACCTCGCCAGCCAGCAGGAGACCCTGCAGATCAGCAACTGGCGCCTGCAGGCCGGGCTGATCACCTCGCTCGACACCGAGCAGGCCCGTGCGGCCGCCGAACAGACGGCCGCGCAAGTGCCGGCGCTTGAGAGCAGCCTGGCGCAGACGCGCCATGCGCTTGCCGTGCTGACGGGCCAGCCGCCCGCAGCGCTGGATGCGGCGTTGGCAACTGCCGGGGCCGTCCCGCAGGCGCCAGCCGACTTGGTATTGGCGATTCCTGCACAAGCCCTGCGCCAGCGCGCCGACGTGCGGGCGGCTGAGGCGCGCATCGGCGCGGCTTTGGCGCGCGTATCGCAGGCCGATGCGGCCCGCTACCCCAGCCTGCGCATCAGCGGCAATCTGGGCCTGAGTGCGGCGACGCTGGGGGCGCTGACAAGCGGCGCCAGTGTGGCCAACGCACTGCTGGCCAGCATTTCTGTGCCGCTGTTTGACGGCGGCGCCGCGCGGGCCCAGGTTCGGGCGCAGGAAGCGGCACTGGAGCAGGCTCGCATGGGTTATGAAGCAACGGTGTTGACTGCGTTGCAGGACGTGGAGGACGCCCTGGTCGCCCTGCAAGGCGACCGCGAGCGCCTGGCGCACCTGCAGGCCGCTGCCAGTGCCGCCGCCAATGCCGACCTTCTGGCGCACCAGCGCTACCAGAGCGGGCTGATCGATTTCCCCACCGTGCTCGATACCCAGCGCACCCTGCTTTCCGCCCAGGACGGCGTCGCCAGTACACAGGTCAGCCTCGCGACCGACCATGTGCGTCTCTACAAGGCGCTGGGCGGCGGCTGGGCACCCGAAGGCGATGGCAATGCCACCGCCATGATTCCCACCAAGAACGCGCGCCCATGATGACAACCCGTCCACCAGCGACACTGTCCGCCAGCACCCCGCCCACCGATCTGCAGTCCTTGCTGGGCGACGACCACCCGCCGCGCTGGTGGCAGCGCTCTTCCTTGTGGATAGGGCTCGCTGCCCTGCTGCTGGCCGCTGGCGGTGTGTATTACTGGCAGGTACAAAACCAGGAAAAAGCCGCCCCCGCCTATGTGACGACGCCGATCACTAGGGGCAATATCACCCTCACGGTGTCGGCCAACGGCACGCTGCAGCCGACCCGCTCGGTGAACATCGGCAGTGAACTCTCCGGCACCATCAAACGGGTGCTGGTGGATGTGAACGACCGGGTCAAGGCAGGGCAGGTGCTGGTGGAACTCGATGCCTCCAAGTTCAGCGACCAGGTGACGCGCTCGCGTGCCGCACTGGCCGCTTCGCAGGCCGCGCAGGCGCAAAGTGTGGCCACGACCCAGGAGGCACGGGCTGCCCTGGCGCGTTTCGAGGAAGTAGCGAAGCTCTCGGGCGGCAAGGTGCCGTCGGCCACTGAACTCGATAGCGCGCGCGCTGCCCTGGACCGTGCCGTGGCCGCAGAAGACAGCGCCCGGGCCAACGTGGTGGTGGCGCGTGCCACGCTGTCCACCGATGAAACCAATCTGTCCAAAGCCTCGATCCGCTCGCCCATCGACGGCGTGGTGCTCAGCCGATCGGTCGAGCCGGGCAATGCCGTGGCGGCTTCCTTGCAGGCCGTGACCTTGTTCTCGGTCGCCGAGAACCTGGCGCAACTTGAGCTTGATGCGAATGTGGATGAGGCCGATGTCGGCGCGGTGTCGGTCGGCCAAAAGGCCAGCTTCACCGTCAGCGCCTACCCGACACGGCGCTTTCCGGCCACCATCGAACGCGTTGCCTTTGGCTCGACCACCACCAACAATGTGGTGACCTACGTGACGACGCTGAAGGTGGACAACTCCGACCTGGCCCTGCGCCCCGGCATGACGGCGGTCGCCACCATCGTGGCCACCGAGCGCAAGGATGTGCTGCTGGTGCCCAACACCGCGCTGCGCTTCTCGCCCGTGGGGAGTGCGCCCGCCAAGGGTGGCAGTGCGCAGAGCGGCGGCATTCTCTCCAAGATGATGCCGCGCCCCCCCAGGAGCGGGGTCAAGACGGCGCGGCCCGACGGCAACACCCCGGGCACACGCCAGATCTGGCTGCTCAAGGATGGCCAGCCGGAGGCCTTGTCGGTCACCACGGGCATCAGCGACGGTCGCGTGACAGAGGTCAGCGGCGAGGGGCTGGAGCCTGGCCTGCCCGTCATTACCGATCAGCGCAGCAGCGGGGCCGGGGCGTGATGCCAGCCGATGCCCCGCTGATCCGCCTGCGCGGCATTACCAAGGTGTACGGCACGGGGGGCACCGCGTTCCAGGCGCTCAAGGGGGTTGACCTGGAGATTGCGCGCGGCGACTTCGTGGCCATCATGGGCCCCAGCGGTTCGGGAAAATCCACCGCCATGAACACCCTGGGGTGCCTGGATACCCCTACCACGGGCACGTACGAGTTTCAGGGCGTGCAAGTGCAATCGCTCAGCCGCGACGAGCGCGCCCGGCTGCGCCGGCGCTATCTGGGCTTTGTCTTCCAGGGCTTCAATTTGCTGGCACGTACCTCGGCGCTGGAAAACGTCGAGCTCCCCCTGATCTACCGCGGCGAGCCCGCCGCCAAGCGCCATGCCATGGCGGCGCGGGCGCTCGAAGCCGTGGGGCTCAAGGGCTGGGAGCACCACTCGCCGGGCGAACTCTCGGGTGGGCAGCAGCAGCGCGTGGCGATTGCCCGCGCCATCGTCACCGAGCCGGCCGTGCTGCTGGCCGACGAGCCCACCGGCAACTTGGACACCGCGCGCAGCAAAGAGATCATGGGGCTGCTCTGGCACCTCAATGCCGACTTGGGCATCACCGTGATCATGGTGACGCACGAGAGCGACATGGCGGCCTATGCGCGGCGCATCGTGCGCTTTGTCGATGGGGTGGTGGAGAGCGACGAGCGCAATCCGGCGCCGGTAGGGCTGCAGGCGGCTGCACCCGCACCCACGGAGATCGCCCATGTGGCTTAACACCCTGCTGCTGGCGCTGCGTTCGATTCGGCGCAACCTGATGCGCTCTTTTCTGACGGTGCTCGGCATCGTGATCGGTGTCAGCGCCGTCATCACCATGGTCACCGTGGGCAATGGCGCCACGCTGGCGGTGCAGAACCAGATTTCGGGTTTGGGCACCAACCTGCTCCAGGTGCGGCCCGGCCAGCGCATGGGCCCTGGCAGCGGCGGTGCGAGCGCACCGGCCTTCAAGGACACCGACGCCGAGGCCATTGCCAGCCAGATCGGTGGTGTCGCCGCTGCGGCGCCCGAATCGCGCGCCAGCGGCACGCTGGTAGCCAACGGCCGCAACTGGACCAGCTCGATTACCGGCAGCACCAACGACTGGCTCACCATCGGCAACTGGACGCTGGCCAGCGGCCGTTTGTTTACCGAAGCGGAACTGCGCGCCGGTGCCGCCGTGTGCCTGATCGGCGAAACCGTGCGGCGCGAGCTCTTTGGCAACGGTGCGGCAGTCGGTGCGCCATTGCGCGTGAAGCAGATCAGCTGCGAAGTGGTGGGCGTGCTCGCGTCCAAAGGCCAGGGCGCCTTCGGCAACGACCAGGACGACATGGTGTTCATGCCGCTCAAAACGCTGCAACGGCGCATCACCGGCAACACGCAGGTCAACACCCTGCTGGTGTCCATGCAGGACGGCAGCGACGCGTCGCGGGTGAAAGCGAGCCTGACGCAGTTGCTGCGCGAGCGCCGCAAGCTTGCTGATACCGACGAAGACAATTTCAACGTGCTCGATACCAAGCAACTGGCCGACACGCTCTCGGGCACCACCAAAATCATGACCACGCTGCTGGGCGCGGTGGCCGCCGTGAGCCTGTTGGTGGGCGGCATTGGCATCATGAACATCATGCTGGTGAGCGTCACCGAACGCACCCGTGAGATCGGCCTGCGCCTGGCCATTGGCGCGCTGGAACGCGAGGTGCTGCTGCAGTTCCTGATCGAGGCCGTGGTGCTGGCGGCGCTGGGTGGGCTGGTCGGCATTGTGCTGGCGGCGCTGGCCTCGGTGGTGCTCTCCGGGGCCATGGGAATTCCTTTCCTGTTCAACCCGGTGGTGAACATCGCCTCGTTCGTTTTTTCGGCCGCCATCGGCGTGCTGTTTGGTTATTTTCCAGCGCGGCGCGCAGCGCGCATGGACCCGATTGATGCCCTGCGGCATGAGTGAGCGCTAGCGCGAGCAGCGCAGGGACAGCGGGGATCGGGAGCAAAACCGCCTTTTGGGCCAGCGCTGCGCTCAGTTACGGCGTTGGCAGCGAGCGCGGCGCACAGGCATTGGGGACGGGGAACGCTGCAGCGCAGCTTGGCCCCGGCCTCGGCCTCGGCGCTAGCAGCGCACGCGGCGCAGGCATTGGGGTCGGATCACGATTTCGCGCAGCGAAACTCGTGCTCCGACCCCAATACCGGAACAAGGGGCGCGGCCTCCTTGACCGCTGCACCCCTGGCCCGGCCTAGTGCCGCGAAGAGCCTGCAGCAGAGAAAAATATGGAGAAAATGGCCTCTAGCGCTTTATGGGTATGCGCTGCTAGCTATCAATTTTGATTTGAATGGGGTTGAACACGGCGCTGCGGGAATGTTTGCGCCTTGGGGTCCATCTGCAGTTTCCACCGCAAGGTCGTTGGGCTGTTCAGGGCCAGGAGCCGCCAGAGACTTGTTTTGAAACGGTTGAATTCAGCGGTTGCCGAAGCCGGTCCGCTGGATTGGCGGCGTGCCTTCGCCAAGGGCGGGTGCCGGGATGTGCGCCCGGCGGCGCAGTAACTTTCTTTCGCGTCGCCGAAAGAAAGTCACCAAAGAAAGGGCGACCCCGCTGTCCGCGTCGGTTTTTGGGGTCAGAGCCCCAATTCACCGAGCCTGCGGCTCGCCCGAAGGGGGCGGTGCTTCGCACCGCCGTGAAATGGGTGTCTGACCCCAATAACCGCAACCTGCGGTGCTCGCTTCAGGCGGGGTCCGCGCAAACTCGCTTCACTGCGTTTCGCTCAAACAGCGCGCGGCCCTGATCCGCCTGAAGCTGTGCTCCTCGGCACGGCCAGAGGGGAACGGGCGCCAAACAACCCTTCGGGCCATTGCTGCGCTCGGCCCTTGGCGTCGGCAGTGCGCACGGCGCAGGCAGTGGCGCCGGATTTAGCGCAGCGCAGGCATTGGGGTCGGATCACGATTTCGCGCAGCGAAACTCGTGCTCAGACCCCAATCCCGGAATGCTGGGCGCAGCGCGGGTTTTTTGCCAATTCATGCTTCCGGCAGTGCACTACCGTCGAGATGACGAGCGGCTCCTGTTGGCCAGGAGCAGCCAGACGAACTGGCAGATTGAATGGTGGGACAAGGCTGATCTCAGTCACTTGAGCCCAGCTCGTTGAACGTCGGCATCGGCCGTCACCGGTGAACCGCCCCGGGTTTCGTGGAGGCCGTTTGGTTTAAGTCAGGCCGCCACCATGGAGGACTGACTGGCGAGTTGCCGGTAGTAGTTTGCCTCAGCCTCTGCAGGAGGGATGTATCCGATGGGTCCG
>Ga0208518_100119_pt1 | contig 38399 bp, 33 predicted proteins | sample LakWasM127_HOW14_2_FD_183937 | JGI IMG/M metagenome (GOLD analysis project Ga0208518, IMG submission 183937) | Freshwater sediment methanotrophic microbial communities from Lake Washington under simulated oxygen tension - Sediment Metagenome... | ecosystem: Environmental > Aquatic > Freshwater >...
GCACTACCGCTGGCGGCGCGGCTACCGGCACCGGCATCGGGCCGCTTGATCTTGACTACGTGCTGGGTATCACCAAAGCCTATTCGACACGCGTAGGTAACGGTCCTTTCCCGACCGAATTGCATGATGCGAACGGTGATCACTTGGGTACGGTAGGGCATGAGTTTGGCGCCACCACCGGACGCAAACGTCGCACCGGCTGGTTTGACGCGGTCTCCATGCGCAAATCCGCAAAAATGAACAGTCTGAGCGGCATTTGTTTAACCAAACTGGATGTGCTTGACGGTCTGGAAAAGGTCGGCATTTGTACTGCTTATAGACTTAACGGCGTCATTACCGAAACAGCGCCTTTAGGTGCCGATCAGTATGAAGAATGTCACGCGATCATTGAAGACATGCCGGGCTGGACGGGGACGACTGCCGGTGTAACTGATTACAACGCACTGCCGGACAACGCCAAAGCCTACATCAAGAGAATTGAAGAACTGGTCGGCGTTAAGATTGCTATCTTGTCAACCGGTCCCGATAGAGACGAAACAATTATCCTGGAACACCCGTTCGCTTGAACGGCTGTTGCATAAATTACCTGGAGATAACATGGCTGAAACTGTAGATGAATTGACCGTAACATACGAAGATGGTGGTATCGAAACAGTCAAGGAACTGGATAAAAAAGTACTGACCAAAGGTGCATGGGCTACGGTTATGTACCGTTATCAGGACTGGAATCGGGCTAAAGAAGAATACGGTCCCGATAAATACACCATTCGCCGTTACCAGAAGCAAAACGGCGAATACAAGCAAAAGTCAAAGTTCAATATTTCCAGCAAAGATCAGGCGAAAGCTATTATCGAAGCGTTGGAAGATTGGATTAAGTTGGACTAATGGCAGTAGGGCGCGCCGTGCGCGCCTTTTCGGATGCCCGAGTAATCTTGCTATCCTGTTGTAGTGCGTGGTTATTGAGTTAAGCCGTCATCCCGGCAGGGCTTCACGTCAGGCTATCCTGCATGACGCCCTTCGGGTTAATGCAAATCTGTTCCAGACAGATTTGTGCCGGGATCCAGGTCACAGGGATGTAAAAAATCAGATCAATAAGTAGTTTTATGCGGTTTATAAACGGTTAGCAAGACCTAGAACGTTGCCTCCATGGCTTCTCGGCAACTGCTCCTGCTCCTACGTTGCTCTACCTCCTGCATTCATGTCGTGGATTCCAGTATTCCGGGATAACGATCTGTTTAGATGCCTGTGCGTTGATTAAGGATAGCTGCGGGTTAGGGTTTTCTAAAAAAACGCAATTCATAACCGTGCGGCATAACGACTAAAGTCCGATCAATGCACATCGCCTGACCTAACCAAGCACCAGACCTATGACCAAAACCACCGCCCCCTCTGTTACCCGCATCGCCTTAGCCAGCTTCATCGGCACCGCTATCGAGTTCTACGATTTTTATATCTACGGCATGGCGGCGGCCTTGGTTATCGGCCCGGTATTTTTCCCCGGCGGCAACCCGACAACGCAAGCCCTTAGCGCCTTTCTTACTTTTGCCGTTGCGTTTCTCACCCGGCCTTTGGGTGCGACGCTGTTCGGGCATTTCGGCGACCGCATCGGGCGCAAAACAACTTTGGTTGCATCGCTGCTGGTGATGGGCGTTTCCACTACATTGATCGGCTTGTTGCCGGGCTATGACGCTATCGGCGCATGGGCTCCGGCGTTGTTGTGCCTGTTGCGTTTCGGCCAGGGCATAGGCTTGGGCGGAGAATGGGGCGGCGCGGCGCTGTTGGCGACCGAGAACGCCCCGGCCGGAAAGCGCGGCTGGTACGGTATGTTCCCCCAGTTGGGCCCGCCGGTGGGATTTTTGTTGGCGACCGGCAGTTTTTTGCTGCTGGCTCATTTTCTGAGCGAACAAGAGTTTAAAGACTGGGGCTGGCGGCTCCCGTTTCTTGCCAGTTCGGTGCTGGTCATGATCGGTTTGTATGTGCGTCTGGCCTTGGCCGAAACCCCGGTATTCGCCAAAGTGTTGCAGCAGCACCAGCAAGTCGGCTTGCCGATCAAAGAAATACTTAAATCCCATGCCGCCCCGCTGGCTCTGGGAGCGATGGCGATGGTCGTGTGCTATGCGTTGTTCTATATTTCAACCGTATTTTCCCTCAGCTACGGCACCACTGCGCTGCACATCCCTCGTCAGCAATTTCTCGGTATGTTGTGTGTGGCGGTACTCTTTATGGCCGCCGCCACGCCGTTGTCAGCGTGGGCAGGTGATCGTTTCGGGCGACGCCCCGTGTTGCTGATCGCCGGAAGCGCCGCATTCCTGTCCGGTTTCCTGTTAAAGCCGATGCTGGAAAGCGGCTCGCCGTTGATGATTACCGCTTTCCTATCATTGGAGCTATTCCTGATGGGAGCCACCTTCGCGCCGATGGGAGCTTTGCTGCCAGAGCTGTTCCCCTCCGAGGTACGCTATACCGGAGCGGGAACCGCCTACAACTTAGGCGGCATACTGGGTGCTTCGTTTGCGCCCTATATCGCGCAACGGCTGGTCGCCGAGGGAGGACTGGCCTGGGTCGGCGGCTATGTCTCATTGGCTGCGGCTATCAGCCTGCTTGCTGTGTACATGATGCGGGAAACTCGGGATAATCGGTGGTCGTAGAGACAGTAGCAAAAATGATCTTCATAAAGGATCAATGGCTGAATCGTTGTATAACGCACAGGAGTAAATTATGAATTATTGGTTAGTTCGCGCAAAATGGGGCGGAGTAGAAAATAAAAAAGCGGAATTTATCAATAATGATGAATGGATAAACGGCTACACAGACAAATACTTGGACATTGTCAATCGAGTGCAAGTTGAAGATGTTTTATTGTTGGCTGAAGATTCAACTATTACCCATTACGGAATATGCAGTGAAAACTATCAAGATGGCAGACACTTGATAGTTGATAAATGGATACTGTTAAAAGAGCCTATCAGCTTTCCTGCAAGAGGGGCTTATATAAAAACGATTATGAAGGTGAATGACGAGGATTTAATAAATTCCATTAAGCATGAAATTGATAAAACGCTGATAAGCAATGAAACCAAGATCAAAGCTATTTCAATAGAAAACTTTACGGTATTTGACAAAGAAGATTTAGCGTTTTCGGATGGATTGAATATTGTTGTCGGTGAAAATGGCACAGGAAAAAGCCATTTGCTTAAATTGCTTTATGCTTTGCTTGTAAGCATCAACCGCATCGACTATGCCAGCATAAATCGCCTACCTCATTCCGACTTAAAGCGTTTCGAAAAAGAAATGGACATCATTAGCAGCATATCGAACACAGTTGACGCAAGCTTGATGGCGGTTTTCAAATCGGAAGCATTAGATAGTTTAATTAGCTACGATAAAAATCGATGTGATATTCACATAAATTTAGATACGTGTCAGATTAGATTTCGCATAATAAAATCTGATATGTCAGATTATCCGGCAGAATACGCTCATGTCGATATTGAAGAACAAAACTTAGTAACAGACTTTTTTGAAAAAAGTTGTGTTTTTATCCCGGCAAAAGAAATGCTCTCATTTTATGAAGGCTTTGTGTCTTTATATGAGAATAGAGAAACCTCTTTTGACGAAATATATTACAACTTGGCAAAAGTATTAAGCCTGCCTGCTTTAAAAAATATCCAATCCTACCCCGTAGAAACTCAGCTGTTAGCCAAGCTGGAAGAAATATTGGAAGGAAAAATAGTATTGGAACGCGGCAGGTTTTATTTAGCATTCAATAACGGACATAAAACCGAAATTGCCCTAGTTGCAGAAGGCTTGCGAAAAATAGCCACGATTGCCCAACTGATTGCCAATGGTTCATTAACTAAAAACAGTATTCTTTTTTGGGATGAGCCGGAAGCAAATTTAAATCCTAAGTTAATCAAGAAAATGGCAGAAGTGCTAGTTGAACTTAGCCGAGCCGGGATGCAGCTATTTATTGCAACGCACAGCTTATTTCTAGTGAAGGAAATAGAGATTTTAAGAAGCAAAGACGATAAGCTTAAGTACTTTGGCTTGGGCTTTATCGGACAGGCCATTAGGGTAAGCCAGAGTGATGATTTTGAAGGTTTGGATGATATAGTAATTTTGGATGAAGAGCTTGAACAAGATGATAGATTTTTAAGCAAGAAGGAAGATTAAATGCTGGTTGATATTCAGGAAGGCAATCTGTCCTTTCGCTTTGAGTTCGACGCAATAAAATTTGATGATAGCCAATATTACCGTGATCATTTTTTCAAAATTCAAAACGGTATTCGTGCGGTTGATATTGTGGCGGTTAATAGTAGTACTGCTTATTTAATTGAAATAAAAGATTATCGACATCCGGAGACCAAAAATTTAAAACCCAATAAGTTAATCGAAGTTATTGTGAATAAGGTAATTTCAACTTTGTCCGCTATCTTGCCCATGAAAAATAATGCCAATATTAGCGAAGAAAAAAGTATTGCGGGAAGTTTTTCCAAAACATCCCAAATAAAAGTTGTATTACATATTGAAACGCCGCCACCGAGGCGTACATTAGAGCAATCCTGTTATAACGTCCAAAAAATACAAGCAGAGTTAAGAAGAAAATTAAAACCAATTGATGCACATGCAACAATTGTTTCCAAAAAAAACCTAAAAGGTTTGCCTTGGACGGTAGAATAGCTACAGAATGTAGGCGGTGAGTTTACGACCCGCATCGCTCGCAAGTGATGCGCTTTATTGCGTTCAGTACATCCTACCAATCTATTGTTATATATTCGACTCAATGAAAACAATCACACAATAAATTAAGGAGATCGTATGTCTGGTGAAACTACTGGTGCTGTGCGTGTCGTGCTTCGGCTTGAGGGATTATGTGTACTTATTGCGGCTTCCGTCGCCTACTCTAAATTCGGCCTTGGCTGGGGTACGTTCGCGCTGTTTTTTCTTACGCCGGATATTTCTTTTTTCGGTTATCTCGCAGGTCCCAAGGTTGGCGCCATTAGCTATAATTTAGCGCACTCCTATATCGGGGCTGTTACTTGTCTTGGGGCGGGTGTTGTTTTTCCTGCTCCGACTATTCTTTGTATCGGCCTCATCTGGTGCGCTCATATCGGTTTTGATCGCGCACTCGGTTATGGACTCAAGTATCCGGATGGCTTTGGCTTTACTCATCTTGGTCGGATCGGACGGTTTCCTGCGATGATGTCCAACACTGAGGTTAACCAGGACTCTGAGCGATAATGTCCATCTGTATAAAAACAATAAACTACATGAATTTATGAGAAATAAAGGATTGGCGATTAATTCTTGCTGTGCTTGGGATGGCGAAATGTTAGTGCTTAATATTCTTGGCCAGCCTAGTGCAAAACAGGATGCTATTGGCAAGGTTAAAGGCAAGCAACTCAAAATCAGTGTCACTGCCGCGCCGGTGGCGGGTAGGGCAACCGATCATATGGTGCGATTCCTGGCAAAAGAATTTGGCGTTACAACCAAGGATATTGAAGTGGTGTTTGGCAGGTTCAATGTCAATAAACAGCTGCGTATTAAATCGCCTAAGAACCTGCCTTCTGTAATCAACAAACATTTATCTCAAGAAGAACGATAGGGTAAATCATTCTGTAGCAAGGAAATAAAATGCAAGGCAGTTGTTTATGCGGGGAAATTGAGTATGAAATCGACAGTATCGACATGCCTGTCGCTCACTGCCATTGCCGGACTTGCCAAAAAGCCCATGCGGCTCCGTTCGCTACAACCGGCGGTGTAATGCGTGAGCATTTTCGCTGGCTGAAAGGCGAAGAAAAGCTTTCGGCCTTCGAGTCTTCGCCAGGAAAACTGCGCTATTTCTGCTCGGTGTGCGGTTCCCATCTGGTGGCTGAGCGGGTGAGCCAGCCCCATGTTATTGTCCGGGTGGCAACGCTGGATGAAGACCCGATAATTACTCCTCAAATGCACATCTGGACGTCGCACGATGTTCCGTGGCTTGAATATGAAGGTGTTCCCGCATATCCTGAATGGCAGCCTGGACGGAAATGAAAGCGGGCATGAAGCACTATCTCGACAGTAGCGAGTATATCGATTGGAATCATCCTTTGGTGCTTGCAAAGGCTGCGGAGCTTGCTGAGGGCGGTCTTTCCGATGACGCTATAGCGAAACGTTGTTTTGAATTCGTCCGCGATTCGATTAAACACAGCTGGGACTACCGGATGAATCCTGTCACCTGCAAAGCCTCCGATGTATTAAGTCACGGCACAGGTTATTGTTATGCCAAGAGCCATTTGGTGGCCGCGCTGCTGTTAAGAGCCAATGCCATTCCGGCGGGGCTTTGCTACCAACGATTGACGGTTGAAACCGATGGCCCTCCATACTGCCTTCATGGATTGAATGCGGTTTATCTTAAGCAGCATGGCTGGTATCGCATTGACGCCCGAGGCAATAAGCCGGGCGTGGTTGCCGAGTTTAGCCCGCCTGTAGAAAAGCTGGCTTTTCAAATCGTAGATATTGCGGGAAGAGACTTTCCGGAAATATGGGCTGAACCGCTGCTACTGGTGGTGAATGCATTGCCTTGGAACAAGACGGTAGAGCAGGTCTTTGACAATTTGCCGGATATTGAGGTTATGCCATCCGACCCATCGGGGAAGCCAGAGGACTAAAATCATAAAGCACAGGATTTTATTCCTTGGGTGGCGGTGCCGCCTCCGTACCGGGTTCTTCTCCCACGTTTTGCAGAATTTCTTGCTCGGTTTTTTTGTTCATCACGATAATCGAAATTCGCCTGTTAATCGGATCCAGTGGTTCGGTGGTGGCACTGTAGGGAACGCTGGACGATAATCCGATAACGCGTAGGATTTTTTCTTCGGCAAGGCCGGCCTGGTTCAGTTCGTATCGAGCGGCATTGGCTCGGTCACTGGAGAGTTCCCAATTGGTATATTTCTTTTGATTGGGCGGAAAAGGTCGCGCATCGGTGTGGCCGTTGAGGCTGACTTTATTGGGCAATTCGTTAATAACCGGCGCCAGTGCCCTCAAAATCAATTTGATTTGCGGCTCGGTTTCCGCGCTGGCCAGTTTATACATAGGCCTGTTCTGGGCATCGACGATTAGAATCCGCAAGCCTTCGGATGTTATTTCCAGTTTGATTTGCTCTTTGAACTCGTTTAATTCCGCGGTTGAATCTATTTTATCCTGGATTTTTTGCTTTAAATTTTCGAGTTTTTCTTTCTCAAGCTCTTCGGCCTTGTGTTCAATTTCCTCGGGCGTAATCTCTACTTCTTCAGCCGTCTTGCCTTTGTCGACCTGGCCCTGGTCTTGTGAGGTAATATCCGAACCGCCCGCTTGAATAATGCTGGTTCGATCGCCGACATCCAATCCTCGTTCTTCCGTGGATGCCTTAAAAGGATCTTGAAAGTATTCGGCAATGCCTTTGCGTTCCGGTTCGCTGGTTGTTCCTAATAGCCACATCAGTAAGAAAAAAGCCATCATGGCGGTAACGAAATCGGCGTAAGCCAGTTTCCAGGCGCCTCCATGATGAGCATGGCCGCCTTTTTTTACTTTTTTTACGATGATGGGTTGTTGGTCAGCCATTGTTTAAATTAACCTTTATTAGCTCTCAGCTGTTCTTCCAGTTCCAGAAAGCCTGGACGCATGGAAGACGCAATCATGGTGCGCATATATTCAGCAGTCATGGCCGGTGATACGCCTTTGGCGCAACACAACAAGCCTTTTTGGGCGCATTTATAGACGTTGCCTGACGCTTCAAAGCGTTCTGACATTACGGCTCCGACGGGGCCGATAAAACCATAGGCCAGTAAAATACCCAGAAATGTTCCTACCAGGGCCGCCGCAATCAATTTGCCCAGCTCTGAGGGCGGAATACCGACTGACTCCATGGTATGTACGACGCCCATTACCGCCGCGACAATCCCAAAGGCCGGTAAACCGTCAGCGAGATTCTGGATGGCTTTGACGGGTGCATGAGCTTCTTCATGATGGGTTTCGAGTTCCTGGTCCATCAGTTCTTCCAGCGCATAGACCTCAACCCCGGTAACGATCAAACGCAGGTTGTCGCAAATAAATTCCAATAAATGGTGATCGCCGAGAATTCTGGGGGTAAAGACCGGGCTGCTTTTCGGGTCGTCGATAATGCTTTCCAGCGATAACAAGCCCTCCTTGCGTGTTTTAGTGGTAATTGCATAAAAACACAGCAGCAGCTCAAGGTAATATTCTTTATTGTACTTGGTGCCTTTTAACGTGGCCGTGGCCTGACTGATAGCGGCTTTTATAACGGACATGGAGTTTCCGCAGACGAAAGCGCCCACGGCGGCACCGATGATGATAACAAATTCAAAGGGTTGAAAAAGAACGCCGGGGTGCCCACCGCCCCCCATAAATCCGCCCATGATTGATATAGAGAGGATCAAATATCCAGCGATAACTAGCATGTGTTCTCTTTTTGTGGTTGGTTTATATTGAAATAACTAAATGGAATGTAGTACACATTGATATTTAAGCAATGATCACTGCATGATTATATATGGTTCAACACAAGAAACTGATTTTAAACTTGAATTTCCTGTCCCCGATTTAATAATCTTGGGTTATTTTAACTTGATTTTGAAACTCAGGGACTAATCTTTCACTGCTTGGTTTTTTCTTGATTGTGTACTTGTTTAGATCAGCAACTGCCATTTAGATTTGATCACGCAATAACTGAGCAAAATCTTCCGCCGGGAGAGGTTTGCTTTTGATATAGCCTTGATAGGTGTCGCAGCCTTTTTCGCGCAGGAATGCCAGTTGCTCAAGCGTTTCTACGCCTTCAGCCAGTACTTTGAATCCTAAAATATGGCCCATGGCAACAATCGTTGCGGTAATTTCCATATCGTCTTGCACCGAAGGAATGTCATCGATAAAACTCTTGTCGATTTTCAGTACGTCCAGAGGAAAGCGTTTGAGATAGGCCAGCGATGAATAACCGGTACCGAAGTCGTCAATGGCAAGACGAACGCCCTGAGCACGCAAATTATTGAGCACTTCGACAGCTTTTTCTTCGTTTTCCATTAAGCCGCTTTCCGTTAATTCCAGCTCTAATAGCTCGGCCGGGAAGCCGGTTTCGCTCAACACCTCTGCCACCAGGGCGCTGATGTTGCTACGGCGGAACTGGTGAGGGGAGACATTGACCGCTAAAGTTAACGACGGCAAACCCGCGTCTATCCAGCGTCGGCCTTGTAGGCAGGTTTCGCGCAGCACCCAGGCGCCAATTTCTACAATCAGACCGGTTTCTTCGGCAATGGGGATGAAGTTGGCCGGCGAAATCAGTCCCGCAGCGGGGTCATGCCAGCGCACCAAGGCTTCTGCGCCGATGATCAGGCCGCTGTCGATGTCGATTTGGGCCTGATAGTAGACGCACAATTCCCGCTGTTCAGTGGCTCGGCGCAGGCGAGTTTCCAGTGCGATACGCTCACGGGCGATAATGGTGAACTCTTCGGAAAAATAGGCAAAACAGCCGCGACCTTCATCTTTGGCTCTGTAGAGTGCAATGTCAGCATTATCCAGAAGCGTTTCAGGGCTGTCACCGTGCTGTGGAAACAAGCTAATGCCGATGCTGGCGCCAATTCTAACCTTTCGGCTTAGCTCAGGGTCGGGGCAGGCGCTGTTGTTTTTAAGTAATTGAAAAGGCTTGCTTAAGTCGGCGACGATGTCTTCAGCGACGCGAGCCGCATCTTCCGGATGAGTAATATCTTCCAACAGGACGATAAATTCATCACCGCCCAAACGAGCGACCATATCGACATCGCGCAATCTTGCTTTGATGCGGGCAGCGACTTGTTGCAGTAATTCATCACCCGCCAAGTGTCCCATGCTGTCATTGACCGCTTTGAATCGATCCAGGTCAAGCATCAGCAACGCCAGCTGTTTGCCGTCACGCCGTTCCACTTCGATGCCATGTTTTAGTCGCTCCCACAGCAGGCGACGATTAGGCAGGGCCGTGAGCGGATCGTAATAAGCCAGGTTGTGAATGGTTTCTTCGGCCTCTTTGTCTTTGGTGATGTCGGTAAAGGCGGCAACGTAGTTGGTGATCTGGTTATTCGCATCGCTAACCGTGGTAATGCTGAGCCATTGCGGATAGATTTCCCCGTTTTTGCGCCGATTCCATATTTCGCCCTCCCAGTAGCCGTCCTGTTTCAGGGTATGTTGCAGTACGCTATAAAAGTGGACATCCTGGCGCCCCGAGTTAAGCATTGCATGGGTTTTGCCAATGACTTCTTCCGGGCTATAGCCGGTGATGCGGGTAAATGCCTTGTTGATCTTCAGAATAGTCTGATTGGCATCGGTAATGGACATGCCTTCTTGCGATTCAAAGGCGGTTGCGGCGATGCGAAGCTCTGCCTCGGCCTGTTTTTGCTCGGTAACGTCGCGAAAACTCCACACCCTGCCGACTACTTTGTTGTTGATTATCTTGGGGATGGAATATCGCTCGACGACTTTTCCATCCTTGAATTCAATAATATCGAAAGAATTGGCTTCCGGGGTTGCATACAGTCCGGTTACTTTATTGGAGAAAGCTTCGGGGTCTTTTATTTGATTGGGGCCGTATAGCCGTTCTGCATTACCGTCTTCAGCGCCTATTTTAGCGGCGATGATTTCATCCGGAATTTGCCACAAATCAATGAATTTTTGGTTATGCAGCAGCCAATTATTGTTCAGGTCTACAGCCAGAATAGCTTCGCCGGTGGCTTCCAGGGTGGCCTTTAGTATCGATAGGGATTCCGCTATTTGTATCATTGACTGATTTCTCTCAATCGCCAATTGCGCCAGTTCCGCATAGTGGTCAACCAAGTTGATTTCGTCATGCGTTGGGTGTGTCGGCCGGCGATGATAGACGGCGAAAGTTCCGAGTACGCGTCCCTGATTATTTTTAATCGGATGCGACCAGCAAGCTTGCAGACCGGCTAGCTTGGCAAGATCGCGAAACGGTTCCCAGTAAGGGTGATGTTGCACATCTTCAACGATGACACTCTCGCCGCGATACGCCGCCGTGCCGCAAGACCCTACGCCATCGCCAATCGCCAAGCCGTCAACGGCTTGATTATAAGCGTCGGGTAAACTGGGCGCCGCGCCATGGCGTAGATGTTTGTTGTCTGCGTCCAGCAGTAAAATAGAACACAACATGTTGGGATGCAGTACTTCAATTTGACGCACTAATTCATTTAATATCTGGGGTAGGTCAACCCCTTGATTAATTTGTTGAAGAATTTGATTCTGCAGAGCCAGTTCATCGGTGCGGCTACGTAATTTATTTTCGACGGCCTTACGTTCGGTGATGTCGTCAAAAAATACCAGAATCCGTTCGCCGACGATTGCGTTGTAAAAAATGATGTCGCGCACCGTCCCATTCTTGCAAGTTACCCTAAACTCCATCGGTTCAAGATCCTTTTCTTCAACAATGGCTTTTTCCATAAAGCCGGTCCACGTTTCTTTGACCTGATCCCGATAATGTTCGTCAGGATACGCCAGCGGCCACCACGCATCGAGGTTTGGAGCGTCGTTCAGCGTGTAGCCGAAAGTCTGGATAAACCGGTCATTCAGTAAATCGATTCCGTTTTGTTTATTGATGATACCTATGGCAACAGGGGATTTTTGAATGAGCAGGCGAAAATGTTCCTCGCTTTCCCGTAAGCTTTTGATTGAAATCAGGCTGCTTAAGGCCTCTGTAATTCTTTGCGCTATCTCGGTGAAAATCCATAAATCATCAGTGTCGTGGATATGCGCTTCCGAGCAATGATGAATGCCAAGCAACCAGGGGCTGCCGATCTGCGGCCGAAGTGCAATTTGCAGCTGGGATTTTACCGAGAAGTCTTCGGCGGATATTTTTGGAACGGCGAGGCTTAATTGGGGGCCGTATTGTAAGGGTTCGTCAGTTTCAAGCACCGATTGCAGTAGCTCCGTGATTTCCCGGGTGACCGGTATTTGCGTATTACGCACAAAAGCGCCGGGCCATTCGGGACGGGTACGCTCCATCGGCACAGAGAAAAAATTTGCTTTGGGGTCGCAAGGATACAAAAACCAGGCACGGTCGGCATTAAAGATTAACTGGATTTCTTTGAGTACGCCATCAAGCATGGCTTCGAGACTTTCTGCCGTAGCGTTTATTCGGGATATGCGCTCCATTATATTCAGATAACGGAGTTGACGAGTGAGTTGCTGTTCCGTTTGCTTGCGCTCGGTAATGTCGCGCCAGCAAACATGGGTAATAAGCTCGCCATGCACTGTCATCGGAGTTAGAGAAACCTCGACAGGAAAGGGAGAGTCGTCGGCTCGGACGTGCAGCCATTCGAACCGGTGATAACCCACCTGCAGAGCGGTGGCTATCATTTCAGCCGCTTTCTCCTCAGAGGATCGTCCATCGGGTTGATAGTCGGGAGATATTTCATAGGGTTTGTAATTGATCAATTCCGATCTTGAATGATACCCCAGCTGCGTTAAGGCGGCGGCGTTGCAGTCGATGAAGCGACCTTCTTTGATAAGCAAAATGGGATCTTTGGAGTCTTCAAATAGGTGCCGAAATGCGTCCTCGCTTTCGCGTAGTGCAGCTTCGGCATGCTTGCGTTCGGTAATATCTTGCACGGTACCCACCAGTTGCGCGGGATTGCCGGTTTTGTCGAATTCGATGTCGCCATGAGCGATTACCCAGCGTGTTTCGTTATCGCTAGCCCGGATGATTTCATACTCCATCGAAAACCGCTCGCGGCTATGGAGTATTTCCTGATAGTGATCATGTACGCGTTGATAGTGCTCGGGATGAATCAATGCCCCCCAATTGGGAATAGTTCGTTCAAAATGAGCGTCGATACCGAGAATCTGATCAAGCAGGGGCGAGCTTTCCCAGCGCTCGGTCGCCAGATCGGTCACGTAGTAGCCTATTCCGGCCGTCTCATGCGCCAAGCGTAAAAGCTTTTCGTTACGGGCGGCTATTTTGTTTTTTCGTTTTAGCGATCGATAAGAAGCCAACAGCGTTAAGACAATAACGCTGGTTAACAGGATGATGATTGCGGCAATCTTGATGTATTTGAGCAGTTTTTCCTTATCGGCTTTGGGGTCGGGATCATAGCTGAAATTTTGCAAAAATTTATCGTTTTCAACCATGCCCGCTTTGATGAAGGTCTCCGCCATGTGCCGCCAGCGCCAGGGATTCATGTGTCCCAGATCGATCACATCCGGTACTATTAATGGACGTATTGCGTCGGCTTCAAAGTTAAGATGGTCTCTGGATTTGTTGACTTTGTATTTGTTGAGCAATAAGTCAATGATTTCTTGCGGGTGATCCATTGCGTAATACCAGCCTTCAAGACTGGCTTGACGGAATGCCTTGACGCGTTCGGGATGCTGTTTAAGTTCATCCTCCGTTGTAAACAGAATATCGCTGTAGAAATCGACGCCGTAGTTGCGCGGGTTAAGTATATTGAATTCAATGCCTTGCTGCTTGAGAAAATAAGGCTCGTTGCTCAGGTATGAATTAAACGCGTCCGCTTTGCCGTCAATCAAATCACGAATTTCATAACTGCTGGGGATGATATGAAGACGGTTGATGTCTATGCCTTCATTATTGAACATGGCGACAAAATCAGCATCGACAGTCTGATTTAACAACATGATTTTTTTTCCGACTAAACCGTCAGGTGAAGAAATCTCGGCATCTTTGCGGGCGATTAACACGGAAGGGGAATGCTGGTATATCGCAGCCAAGGCGACCAGCGGCGCGCCGCGCAACCGTTCCAGCAGTAATTCGCTGTTGGCCTCGCCGTATTGGGCATGGCCTTGAAGGACTTCCTGCACCGGTTTTTTTTCCGGCGTGCCTTCGTGGATGATTACGTCGAGTCCCGCGTCTTTGTAATAACCTTTTTCTAACGCCGCATAATAGCCGGCAAATTGAAATTGGTGATGCCAGCGTAACTGGAGATGGATGGGTTCAGCCGATGCTGAAAAGCAGGGGCATAGCAATGCCATAACAAGTATGGCATAGGTTCGCATCATATTGGGGTTATCCGGTTTTTATGCTTGATAGTCATTTGTCATTGCGTAGCATACACGCTTGGCCCAACGGCCTCTGCCGAGAGGCGTCAAGTGTCCGCCATGTCCGGATTTGTGCGGTTGAGATTAGAAATAATAGGTTAGAGACGTTACCTGCATCCATGTAGGCAATATCTCTAACTGGTGGCTGGCGTTATTTATTAAGCAGTTTACGAACGCGCTCATAAATCGTTTGCCGGTTAATTATCAGCACATAACTTAATAATCCCAGTATTAAACCGAACAACAGTTTTCCAAAAGCGGAACTTTCCTGTTCAGCTGCCGGCTTTTCCGGCACCCATTGTTGTTGTACGGTTTGTACCGCCACTTTAGAAGGTTGGTATTCCGCTTTCAGGTCCGGCAGGCCTAAGCTGCGCCACTCATCATAATCTTGCCAGATCGGATAATTGCGTTTCCAGAGTCCTTTGGTGAAATAGGGAGCAAGGCTCATGCCGTGCGATTTGGGAATGCCTTTTTCATCAAGGAAGCCGTCATAGACGACCAAGCTGATGTCGCCGCCTTCACCAACGCCGTTAGTGGTAAACGCTTTTTCGACATGGTCGTGGAACATCCAGATGCCTTGTCCGAAACTGTGCAGGCCGTCATCGACGCCGCTTAATTCCAGGTCAAGACGCTGTGCGGGTACCATGGCATGTACGTCACGCTGGATGTAGGAACTGGGGCCGTTGTCGACGCCGTCGTAATGAGTCACGGTCGGCTTGTGACCGTGGATATGCAGGGCCAAGGATTCGGTGTGGCCATTCAGGACCCGCAGTTTAACTTTTTCATCCTGTTTCATTTCAATCAGCGATTCCCTTAGGGTATAAGGGAAAGAACGGCCATTGAGCATAAAATAATCGTCGGTGGCATCGGTGGTGTCATATTCCATATTCATGTGCTTGGCGATCAGGCGCGGATCGTTGGCCGACCGGGCAACAAGCTCATGCAGTTCTTTATCCGCCGATTGATAATGCAGGTCATATTCGCGTGCATATTTTTCCAGCACTGCGACCGATGGATGACGCACTTGGCCTGCGCCGACATTAAGGGTTTGCGGCCAGTTGTTGGGACGGTTTTCCTCAACCACAAAAATACCCTGCAAGCCCATCGGAATATGGGTGTGCGGCTGAACGTGGCAATGGTAATACATGGTGCCGGGCTGGCGCGGCTTGATTACGTAAGTTTTGCTTTTTCCCGGCATGGTATCCATGTTGCTGGTTTGAGCAACGCCATCATTACCGACGCCGACATGATCCATGAACGGATGATCGATACCGTGCAAGTGTATGGAATGCGGCAAATAATGGGTGTTTTCCAGAACCAGCCAGACGACGTCATCCTGCTCGACGCGAATCACCGGAGACGGTACGCGCAGCAACGGATTGGCTATCGGCTCATAAATGCTGAGCGTGGACATATCGCGGGTTTTGGGGGCAAAAACCCAAAAAGTCGGCTGTATGCCAGGCGCTATATCGAAGGTAGTGGTGGGGTCTTTCATGTCGGGCGAATGACCGTTGAGCTCGGCAACTTCAAGTTTGATAATGATTTTATCAGGGTCGCCGTCGCCGTCGACATCGTCGGACATGGTAATGGCGTCAGCGGCGAGTTGAGTTTCCATCAGGGTTTTCATGGAAATGCCGTTGGTGCCTTTTACAAAGGCGGCGATGTCAGATGGATTGTCGGGATTACATAGCCGTGAAGCCTGTATTTGCACACCGTCAATGACTTGTTCTTTTCGCCATTCGGGAGAAGTAAAGTCGGAACATACTTCTTCTACGGGACCCATTTCTACCTTGGCCGTAGGAGGTAAATCACTGGCCGCTTGACTCCAAGGATGCATAAGGAGCAACGTGGCGCCCCCAATGAAGGTAAGAAGATTTTTACGCATACGACGACCTCAGGAAAATACATCAAATAAAATGACACACCCTCCATTAAAAATGGAGGTTTATTAACGCGGTTATTTTAACTGAATATCAAGGAGAATTCATTTTTAACGCTAGAATAGTCTAAATTGTCAATTGAACAGCCCACCGAACCAGTGTGAGATTTTATGATTATGATGAATTCCCAAACAAAAACTTCCGGACTCGATGACTTGATCTTCGATAATCGTTTTATACGCGAGTTACCCGCCGACCCCGAAACTATCAATAATCGTCGTCAGGTATTCAGCGCTTGCTATTCCCGGGTATTGCCGACCAAAGTGGCTAATCCGCAGCGGGTTGCTTATTCCAGAGAGGTTGCAGAGTTACTGGATTTAACTGAGGAAGCCTGTCAGTCCGCCGACTTTACCCAAGTGTTTGTCGGCAATAGCCTGTTACCCGGCATGGATTCTTACGCAATCTGTTACGGCGGCCATCAGTTCGGCAACTGGGCGGGACAGCTCGGTGACGGTCGCGCTATCAACCTGGGTGAGATAATTAACAGGAAAGGCGAGCGTTTTACCTTGCAGCTGAAAGGCGCAGGTTCCACGCCTTACTCAAGGAATGCCGACGGCTTGGCGGTATTGCGCTCCTCGGTGCGCGAGTTTTTGTGCAGTGAAGCCATGTATCATTTGGGTGTGCCGACCACGCGGGCATTGAGTCTGATACTGACCGGCGAGGAGGTTATTCGGGATATGTTCTACAGCGGCGATCCCAAACCCGAACCGGGCGCCGTAGTGTGCCGCGTTGCGCCATCGTTTACCCGTTTCGGCAGTTTTCAGATTTTTACCGCCAGGGGCGAGATCGATCTGCTGAAAAAACTGGTGGACTACACCATTGTTACCGACTTTCCGCATTTGGGTGAGCCGTCGCTGGACGTTTATCTTAAATGGTTTGAAGAAGTCTGCCGCAGTACGGCGGAAATGATCGTGCATTGGCAGCGGGTCGGCTTTGTTCATGGCGTGATGAATACCGATAATATGTCGATACTCGGCCTCACCATCGATTACGGTCCTTACGGCTGGCTGGAAAATTACGATCCCAACTGGACGCCTAATACCACCGATGCGGCCGACCGCCGGTATCGTTTCGGCAACCAGCCGCAAATCGCGTTCTGGAATCTGGGGCAATTGGCCAATGCGATCTATCCGCTGATAGAACAGGTTGAACCTCTGCAACAGGCGATTAATGCCTACAAAGATACCTTTGAGCAGGGCTGGCAAACCATGGTCGCCGATAAGCTGGGGCTTAATGCCTATGATCCGGCCATTGATAAGGAGTTACACACCGAGTTGTTGATCCTGTTGCAATTGGTTGAAACGGATATGACCATTTTTTACCGCAAGCTTGCCATGCTGGTCATGGATGTTGAGCTCAGCGATGAGGCTTTGATGGCGCCGCTGATGGAAGCTTATTATGTGCCGGAGCAATTAACCGATGAACACAAGGCGCGTCTTGGCAACTGGCTCAGGCTTTATATAAAACGAATTCAAAATTCCGGCATATCCGATGCCGAGCGCATCAAGACTATGAACGCCGCCAATCCCAAATACGTGTTGAGGAATTACCTGGCGCAACTGGCGATAGACAAAGCGGAGCAGGGCGATTTTTCGATGGTTAATGAGCTGTTGGAACTGTTGCGCCATCCCTACGACGAACAGCCCGGCAAAGAAGAATTCGCCTTAAAACGCCCCGACTGGGCAAGGCAGCGGGCGGGTTGTTCTATGTTGTCGTGTAGTTCTTGATCCTTGTTTTATGTTGATTTAATGAATGAAAAATAACTCGCTGGTAAAGCAAGCAAATACGCTGGTAAGATTGGAATAACTGTAAAAACAGGTAAGCCGTTGAAAAGTTATTTATGAATAGTAAAACTCTCATTAAGCAATTAGAACAAGACGGCTGGATGCTTGTAAGAGTCAAAGGCTCTCACCATCAATTTAAACACAATAGCAAAAAAGGACTCGTTACCGTTAAACATCCAGATGGAGACATTCCAAAAGGAACGCTCATTAACATTTATAAACAGGCAGGTTGGAAATGAAAATTGCCGTAGTTTTACACTCAGACGACGGTCAACGTTATGGCGTGACTGTACCGGATTTAGCAGGTTGCTTCTCGGCTGGAGACAGCATAGATGATGCGCTGGAATCAGTTAAGGAAGCGATAGAATTACACTTGGAAGGACTGTTGGAAGATGGGCAAGATATGCCCGTTATTGCACCGATTAGTCAGCATCAAAATAACCCGGATTATGCAGGCGGTGTGTGGGCTGTCGTTGATGTGGACACCACGGCGTTTGAAGGCGAAGCCGAAAAAATCGATATAGTTTTGCCGAAATTATTACTAAAACGCATTGATGACTATACCCATGCCAAACATTTAACGCGCTCGGTCTTTTTGGCTGAGGCGGCACGGGCGGCTATGCGTTAAGCGGCGTAGGCTTTGAAACTGTGCAATCGCAAATGATGCGATTCACTTTGTTCAACATATCCTACGGTTCTTATTTAGCAGCATAGATTTCTACAGGGTTAGTTCGACCCTTTCCATTTCTGCTTCCGCGCTTTTTTCTTGGCCTCTTTCTGCTCGCGAATAATCACCAGCTCGGCCAATTCCTTCTCCATCATGGAAGGCGTTTCCAGGCTGATCCTGCCGATGGTTCCGGCGCGCAATTCAGACAGTAGGATTTTAGCCACTTTATCCATTTCGATGTGCCCGCCCGAGCGCAGACAGCCGCGTTTTTTACCGATGGCTTCCATCAGCTGTTGCTCGGCTTCCGGTAGCTGCTCCAGCTGGAAACGGGTCTGCAATAAATGCGGGTAATACTGCAACAGGTATTCGGCCGCGAAGAAGGCGACATTCTCATGACTGATTGCGGTATCTTTGATAGCGCCGGTGGTCGCTAGCCGGTAACCGCTGTTTTTATTTTCGACGTTGGGCCACAGCATGCCGGGTGTGTCCAATAGGATAATGCCGTGGCCTATGTCAATGCGTTGCTGGGTCTTGGTGATGGCCGGTTCGTTGCCGGTTTTGGCGATCATTCTTCCGGCCAGTATGTTGATCAGCGTGGACTTGCCGACATTGGGAATGCCCATGATCAGGGTGTGGGTCGGTTTGTCGCTGCTGGCTTTGTTCGGCAGCATCTTGTGGCACAGATCGGTCAGCTGGCGCATTTTTTCGGGCTGCTCGGTGGTCAGCGCCAGGGTTCTTACGCCTTGCTCCTGCTCAAGATAGGTTTGCCATTGTTGTGTAACAACCGGGTCGGCAAGGTCGCTTTTACTGAGTACTTTGATGCAGGGCTTGTCGCCGCGCAACGCGGCGAGCATCGGATTTTGACTGCTGAACGGAATGCGCGCGTCCAGGATTTCGATGATCAGGTCAACCTGGGGCAGGATTTCTTTGACCTCTTTGCTGGCCTTGTGCATATGGCCGGGATACCACTGAATAAGCATGATGTTTAGCTGTAACCAAAGTGGACTATTTAAGCATCATAACCCTATAATCAACAGCTATAAATGCATACAAGTCTTAATGAATGAAAATATTAAACTATTAGGCGTTCTGGTTTTGCCGGCCGGTTATACGCAGGATCAACAAAATCAGCTGTCAAGGAAGGCAGTTGAATTTCTGGACGGAAATTATCCGGTCATTTATGCCAATGGTCCAACAATGAAAACCTGGACGATTAACAATGACAAGGTCACTGCCACTGATAAAGGCTCATTACTTCTGGGATAATAAGAAATATTATGTTCAGGTTCTGATAGAAAACTCGCTCATTAAAGAAATATGAATAAAGAAATAACAAGTAGTTTCTACGCTTATTTGTCGCGACTAAGGTGGATTAAGCGCTGGGGTCTAAAGCGCAATGCGCATGCTGAAAATGTCATGGAGCATAGCTGGGAGGTGTCGGTTATTGCCCACACGCTGGCCTTGATTAAAAATCGTTATTACGGCGGGACCGTTGATGCCAACGCCATTGCTACGGCGGCTTTGTATCACGATATTACGGAAGTCATTACCGGTGATTTGCCCACGCCTATTAAATATCACTCCAAGGAAATCAGCGCCGCCTACAAACGGATTGAGCATCAGGCCGAAATAGAGCTGCTGGCGCTTTTGCCGGTTGAGTTGCAGGCTGATTTTCAGGTGCTGATTCATCACGACAGGATGCCGCCGGAGCATGTGCAGATTATTAAGGCGGCAGATAAAATATCGGCCTATCTCAAATGTCAGGCTGAGCTAAAAGCCGGGAATTTGGAGTTTGAAACCGCCGCCGCTCAATTGGCTTTAACTATCGGCGCATCAGAGCAACCTGAAGTAAGTTTCTTTATGAAAGCGTTTGCGCCCAGTTGCGGGTTGACGTTGGACGGGTTGATGAAAACCTATTGAGCTGATTTGAAGGCGGATTTTTTAGGACGGTTGTCTCAAGTTATAATACTTTTTTTATTAAAACAGGCGATTGGAATTACCTGATCCTGTGTGAAAAATAGAACAGATTAGTACTTACGGAGAAGTTGTGAAACATCGATACACTATTGAACAAGCCAGAATATTATTGGATATTTTGAAGTACCATAACGCGTCAACCATGCTGCCTTCGTTTCATCAGGTAAAGCAGGAAACACTTGATGAGGCGCTGGATAAATTACGGCTGGAGTTGTCCGAATTTATTGCAACGGATGACGGACTTGGCTTTATCGTCCCGATCCGCGATGAGAAGGGGTTGATTTAGTTTGGCTATCCAGGCGCTATTTTTTTAACACAACATCGCATAGTGCAGGCAATGCGAGCGGTTCCGGCTTTTTGGCTGCGGGAACCGGCGTCTTGGCTTCTTCTGAAAACCACCACGCCAGCGACGCATCGCAGCCATCGCTCTCAGGAAGCGGTTCCTGCCCTGTGCAGTTTTTGTTATTCAGCGGGCACTTGAGTCGGACGTGAAAGTGATCGTCATGCCCCCACCACGGACGAATTTTTCTTAGCCAGTCATGGGCTGATTTACGTGCGCATAATAGGCGTTTGACGCTGGGATTGACGAAGATGCGGTCTACTTCGGGCCTTCGCGCCGCGGTCTCAAGAATTTTCTCATGCGCTATCGACCATTGGTTATCATCAATGGCGTCCGATTTGGCGGCAAGAACCGAGGGAGCGCTCCAGGTTTCACGCTCATTAAATGCCAGGCTTCGGGTTGCCGCCTGTTGTGAAAGCAAATACCAAATATCGACATCGAGACCGGTTTGATGGCTGCGATGTCCGCTTGGGGTCGGACCGCCGCGCGGTTGTCCCAGATCGCCGATGAGCAAGACGCCCCAGTGCTGTAAATGGGCGGTCCTGGCTATACTTTCAATAAATCGTATCAAGTCCGGATGACCGTAAGATCGGCCGCGGGTAGGGCGCATCAATTGATAGCCTGTGCCATTCTGAGGTAGCGTGACCGCACCGCTTAAGCAACCGGCGGTATAAGAACCGATACTTTGGGCGCTATCGTCGATTTGCGCGGCTTGTTTGATCATCGCCCAGTTATTGTCGGCAGGGGATGAGGAGCATTCGGAGAAAATACTCAACAATAGGATGAAGATTGAAAATTTCATTTTAAAATTGACGGGCGACCGGCTGAACCGACCGCCCGTTGCCCCGCTTATTTCTTAACAGGTGCCGATAAGTCCAGAAAGTGTTTGGAATTATCAGTAACCGGAGCTGAGCCTGGGCGGTTACTGGTCGTTGCCGGTGCCGCGCTGTTGGTTTTTGCCGTACTCGTTGTCTCGGTCGTCGCTTCATCTTCCAACTGAAGTTCATCTTCTTCAGGCACATTGCCGTCATGGAGCAGGTATTCACGGCGCTGCTGGTAAGCATTTTTGATAAAGGAATAGCGATCGACAGAGGCTTCATCAACGATCTTTTCAGTCGGTATTAGATCGGCGCGGGTATCGGTGACATCAACCGTTTTGGCTCCCGCGTTGACCGCGCTAACGGCCGCGCCGCCACCGGCAAATGCAAAGGTATAGGTGAGTGGATTCATTAATGCATCGCCAACAGCCCCGGCGACTTCCCTGGGTGAGCTGGCGCCCATAAACGGTACCACCAGATAGTTACCCGTCGGAACACCCCAGAAGCCTAACGTCTGCCCGAAGTCTTCATTATGCTTGGGCAGGTCAATCATTTTTGCCACATCGACAAAACCGGCTACGCCTGCTGTCGTGTTGATCAGGAAACGGCTGGCATCCATGCCGCCTTGCGCCAATTTGAGCTGCATAAAATCATTGAGGGTTACACCGATGTCGTTCATGTTACTGAAGAAATTGGTTATGCCGTCATCAACGAATTTCGGGGTTATCCACATATAACCTTTCGCCATGGGTTTTAAAACGGCCTTGTCCAGATCGTCATTAAATTCTTGAGTGCCGCGATTCCAGCCTTCCCAGGGATCTTTTTCATTGACCTCAGAGGTGGTCGCACAGCCCCCAAGCACACTTGATATAACCAGGCTACTCATTAATAAACGAGTGTTGATGATGGATTTTTGCATACTCATGGATTATCTCTATCTGCTTGGTGTTGAGGTGATTGGAAGTCTGTCTCGGACAGTTATTATATTAACTGTAAATTATATCAGACACAGGCCTTAAAAAAATCACTGATTTTGCATTTGCCGGAGTATCCACTGTTGCCGCTTAAGTAAATAACTTGATGGCTGCGCAGCCCGCAGCAGTATCGGATTAGGCAGGGTTGCCGCCAATAATGCCGCTTGCGACCGACTGATTTGGCCGGCATGGACACCAAAATAGTGCTGACTGGCAGCCTCTATGCCAAATAGATGGTCGCCGAATTCCGCAATATTCAGGTAAACCGTCAATATCCGCTCCTTACTCCATAGCGACTCGATCAACAGTGTGAACCATACCTCCAGTCCCTTGCGGACAAAGCTTTTCGACGGTGTTAAAAATAAATTTTTGGCTACTTGCTGGGAAATAGTGCTCGCGCCCCTCAGCCGTCCGCCGTCCATGTAGACATCAATGGATGATTGTATAGAGTGCAGGTCAAACCCGGAGTGTAAGAAAAACCGCTGGTCTTCGGCGGCAATAACCGCCGAAGAGGCATAGGACGATATTTTTTTTGCACCGGTCCATGAGTATTTAATAGACTTGTAAGAACCGTCGTCCACCAAGTCTTCAAAATGTCGGTACACCATAAATGCCGAGGTAGGCACAGGCATCCAACGCAGCAATACACACAAACCGACCGATGAAGCCAGGAAGGCGAACAACACATAAAGCACGGTTTTGCGCAGCATTTTCTTGATGGATAATGAACGAAAGTTGCTGTTGTTAGGGTAACGGGATTGTCTTGCCAAAATACAAAGATTATTAATGAGGGATGTTAGCTTGGGATTGGAAACTGCATTCATATATATGATAAAGCCTTTGGATAGGCTTGAATAGTCTCAGGCAATTCCGCCGAAAACTTTGATAGGCATGAGTATATAATAAAAGTCCTCTGTACATTTATTGATCAAACGCATGAAACTCCGATACGCACTCATTGCTCTTTTGCTGCTTATAACGCTAAGCGGCTGTATGCCGATGACTTACCCGCCCGGCGCAAAAAATAATACGGCGCAACTTGGCGAGAATACTTTTCTTACCGAAGACGGCGCAAGTTTGCCGGTGCGGCATTGGCTGCCGAAAACCGAACCGCATGCGATTATTATCGCGCTGCACGGCTTCAACGACTACAGCCGTTTTTTCGATACGCCGGGAGAATATTTCAGTAAACAGGGCATTGCCTGCTTCGCTTACGATCAACGCGGTTTCGGCATGGCTCCAAAGCGCGGATTATGGGCAGGGGGCGAGACTTATACCAAGGATTTACAGGTTTTGGTGCGACTGGTCAAACAGCGCTACCCGAAACGCCCGGTTTATTTGCTCGGCGAAAGCATGGGCGGTGCGATAGTCATCACCGCTATGAGCCAAGCCGATATGCCGGACGTCGCAGGCGTTATTCTCGCCGCCCCGGCGTTATGGGCCAGATCAACCATGCCCTGGTATCAAACCGGTTTGCTTTGGACGCTGGCGCACAGTCTGCCCTGGCTGACCTTGACCGGGGAGGGCGTCCACGTCGTGGCATCGGATAACATCGACATGCTCCGCGCCTTGGGGCGTGATCCGTGGGTTATCAAGGCGACCCGTGTGGAAACGGTGTACGGCTTGGCCGATTTAATGGACGCGGCATTTAACAGTGCCGCAACGCTACGCGGCAATACCCTGATGCTATACGGGGAGAAAGACGAAATTATTCCCAAGGAGCCGACTTATGCGTTCTTGCAGCAATTTCTCCAAGTGGATGCGACGAAAAAAACCGTAGCGATTTACCAGAATGGCTACCACATGTTGTTACGCGATTTGCAAGCGCCCACCGCATGGAAAGACATAACCGCCTGGATAAACGCCAGTCCCGAGAAACTTCCGTCAGGTGCGGATAATCGGGCGCGGCAATTGTTAAGTCGTCGTTAAAGGCCTTTTAACATTAAGCGCATAATTTATCGCACCTCTTCTATAGTTATTGTCCGAAGAAGTCGTTCACGGTTGTAAAGCACCTCGATACATTGCTTAGCCTCAGCGCTGGTTTGATAGTGTTGATGATGAACCTGTTCTGCTTTAAGGGTATGAAAATAAGCCTTTTGAGGCGGCATTACCCAGTTGCCGTTGCGGCTTGTCTCTGGATGGTGCCATGTTCCCGCAACATTTACTCGGCGGATTGGGGTGAGGATATGTTACATGCAGTGGAGCGTATCGTTGGTGGAAGGATCGCATGAATGATTAGTGCGCGGGCAGAACTGTCGTTTACTTCCCAAAAACTCCCGAGTACAGTCATTTAACCGATGCTTATAACATAAAACACAGCGATTTAACCGACGCTGATAACGGCAATAAGCCCATGTTACCAAGTAGTCAAGGCGATCAAACTGGGTTTTGTTTTGTAAGGATCGCGTATGTTGTTCGACCTCTAATACGGCATAAAGATGCTGCGCTTGATTTATTAGGGTGTCGTTATCCATTTTTATTTACCCTCGTATTACTTGTTAAATTGTTAACAACGGCAAGGAAGGATGACCGGGTTCCCCGTAGCGTAACTCAACCGATGGGACTATGCAACAAGGGGCGCAGGTTGGGTTGAGCAGGTTTCTTTGGTGTCGAACCACAACCCAATAAAACGATAAGTAGAAGTTTCCTATCATTATCGAAGTTTGGATATTGTAAGAAAAATAGCCCTCTCCCCAAGGGTTAGTGAGAGAGGGCTTTCCTTCAGCGTGTCGGCCTTCGTGCCTCGCGGAACCAGATCCGGTATTGCTCCATTTTCGCGCGCTGTTCCGTTGGCGCGTGGCGGCGGCAGGTGGAATATTCCTCCGTGCCCGGCTTAGCGGCCCAACGCATTTCGATACAGTCGTTAGGATTATAGGTCATTTCATAGGCCGGTTTCCGTGCCAGTACCTCGGCCACCGAAAGCTCCCACGGGCTGCCATCGGTGCGCGTATAGCGGATGCTGCGTTCATGGATGCGCTTTGCATGGTACTGCTCGATCTCGGCCTTGGCCTGTTCGGGGCTGCTGCCGTTCATAACGAACAATTCGGGGTGGCGGACGATCTTCTCGGGCAAGTCGTTTAGCACATTGATGGCGATGATGAGGCGCATGTCGCGGGAGGGTGTGGAGTAATCCTCCCAAGGGCCGACGGTCTGGAAAATTGCCGCGCCGCCAGGCATGGGGATGACGCTGTCGGGGCTGTTGCGGAAATACGCTTCGCCGTTATCTACCGAGGCCACGCGGGTCTCGATTTGCTCCACCAAGGCGTTCAGCGTGGCTTCGTAAGCTTGCTTGGGGTCAAGGCCGCTGGGGTTGGCGAGTTTGCTCAGCCTGGCGTAGAAATCGTCGGGAGAGAGTTGATCCTGCTCCAGCGAAAAGGATGCGAAGCTGGGGCTATCGACCAATTCATCATTGGCGAGCGCTCGGAAGCCGCCCGAGGCGGTGCGGGCCAGCGGGCGAAAAGCCTTGAATCCGGGTCCTGCGCTGGCGACATTGGCGAACAGGAAGGTGCCTTCCCAGAACTGCTTGCGGGTGACCGAATTGTCCGGCTGGGCATCGACGGCCAGCAAGATGCCGGGACGGTCCGCCGTCTGCGGCACCCATTCAACCAGCACCAGTACATGGCCGTAGGGATCGGCATAGATCGTCCCCGGCCAGAGCGTCTCCCGGCTGAGAGGGATGGGATACAAATCGGTGGACTCGTCCTCAAGCCCGGTTCGCGCAGACCCCGAATGGACGGCATCCGCCAACTGCCTGTTGACCTCTTTGAAGTCGGCCTGCGAGCTGATGCCGTGGGTGAATTCGGTGTTGACGGTGGCCGCTCCACAACGCGGCGGCGCGTTGGCCGAGCCACGCCCGCAAGCGCGGGAGGCGATTGGCAGGCCGACCTTCCAGGCGAAATAAGCTCGCAAGGTATAGGGCAGGTCGGCGCAATCGGGGGTTAGCGGCAGGCTTTTGTCTTCGTTGAGGCCGAGATAGTTGTGCAGGAAGTTGCGCTCGGTGTTGCGCAACACCGGTTCAAGGGAAGGGAAGCTGAGGTTTTCATCGGGCGACGCCCCAAACAGCTCTTCGATCCAGGCGGAATAAAAGGCTTCGGTGGCAAGTCCCCAGTCTTTGGGCCTTTCCTGTGTGCCTGATCCGCCGATGGTGAGCGGGCGGCAGGCGGTCAGCTCACCATCCCTGCTCGCCACCACGCGATAATCCCCCTCGTTGAGTCCGTCCAAAGCGGCAACCAGGCTCCACGGCGGGCCGCCTCGGCGGTGGGATTGCATAGGCATGCGCCGGCCTTGGCTGTCGATCAGGACCAGCTCCGACACGGGGCCGTCCGTGGATACCGCCATGATCTTGACCTGTCCATCGGCTTTGGGGGTGAGGGGGGAGATCCAGATATGCGTCCCGCCGGTTTCTTCGCAGGAATGATTCTCGGCCAGTGCCGCCGAAATACTGGCCCATGCCAGCAGGCAAACGAGAAAATAACCTGTAGGTTGGGTTGGCAAGCCCGGCAAGCAGCCTCGATTCCACTTTGCTGCATAGAGGCTGCTTGCTAATCGGTATGAACGAATATCGCTAAACTTCAGGGCGATTAATATTTTTTCCATAATTGATTTTGAAAAGCTTAGGGTTGTCATTAATGTGCTCTTTATGAGGGCTTGTTCCCGGCAGCAGGTTGGACTGAATGCAATGAAGCCCAACAATTCACCGCTCGCCACAGGTAAAATCTTCAAAGCAAGATCGTTTGTCCAATGCTCCGGCAACACGCCTGTTTGCGGATACCGATGTAATGTTGAAAAAGGCCGTTTGACATAGCCATGCTTCACGGAATTATAGTGAATATGATCAACATGTCTTTCAAAATCGCATTCGTCCCGGATGTGATGGTCCCAATAGCGCCGCTGCCAAATGACGATACTGAATTATGCTTTGTCGCATAGTCAGTGAGACCATAACCTCATATTCTGCACTTAAGTAAGTTCTTAATTTATGCCGTTTATTAACCTCACGTTGAGTTGTTTTTAACTCAGAACTTTTAAGGATTAAGTGTTGTTATGCGATAATGGGGCAATAAAACTAATAAATGCCTTATGGCTAATAAATAAGGAAACACCATGTTCTCATTGCAAACCATCTTCGGTAAAGGCGATAAATTCTACGGCTTGCTTGAAGCCAGTGCCGAGTCGGCGCGTTCGTCCGCTAAAGCATTAATCGAGCTTCTAAGCACGCCCGCTACGCAACAATCGCTGGAAAAGTTTAAGCAGGCGCGTCGCCGGGAAAAGAATTTATTCGCGCAAATCAGCGAGGAATTAGTCAATACTTTTGTTACCGTGCTCGATCGCGAAGATATTGAAGCCCTTAACAACGCCCTTTACAAAATTCCTAAGGTCGTGGAAAAGTTTGCGGAGCGCTATACGCTAGCCGTGGGTCGTATTGGCGATGTGGATTTCACCAGCCGCGCTGCGATGCTGGAGCAAGCCTGCGAAGTCTTGGAACAAATGGTCGGACTGTTACGTAAAGGGATGGATTTGGACAAAATCAAAAAATTAAACGATCAGTTGCAAACCATTGAAGCCGAAGCTGACCGTCAAATACTTGAGTTGTATCGAGAAGCTTATGCCAATGAATCCGATCCGATCCGTTACCTGGTAAAAAAGGATTTGTTTGAAATCCTCGAAAAAGCGATTGACCGCTGCCGTGATGCCGGCAATGTCGTCTACCATATTGCCTTAAAAAATTCATAAAAGGATTTTCATGCTGACCTTGCTCTTGCTTGTCATTCTGGTAGCGCTGGTATTCGAGTTCATCAACGGATTCCACGACACCGCGAACTCCATTGCCACGGTTGTCGCCACCAAAGTATTAACGCCAACTCAAGCGGTAATACTCGCCGCAGTCACCAATCTGGTCGGTGCGTTATCCGGTACCGCCGTGGCTAAAACCATTTCGTCGGGGTTAGTGGATACCGGTATGGTGAATATCACCTCCGAAATCCTGATCTGTGCGCTGATCGGCGCGATTATCTGGAATCTGATTACCTGGGCATTGGGGTTGCCGTCCTCTTCCAGTCATGCCTTGATCGGCGGCTTATGCGGCGCAGCGCTGGCCGCCGGAAACAATAATCCCGATGTGTTGATATGGTCGAAAACCGCGGTAGTCTGGACGGAAAATAAAGGCTTGCTGTGGAAGGTAGTGATTCCCATGGTCAGTTCGCCGGTCGTCGGTTTTACCTTGGGTATCGTTATCATGGGCAGCTTGATGGCTATCATCAGCGGCATGAATTCGGCCGGAGGTGTCATGGAGCGGATGGCCCGCCCAAAATGGGTTAATGCGGTGTTCGGCAAGGCCCAGTTGTTGTCGGCCGGTTATATGGGCTTTGCGCATGGCAGCAATGATGCGCAAAAAACCATGGGCATCATCGCTTTAGCCATTTTTACCGCTAACAGTGCCGGTACGCTCGACCAGTTGCCGTATTGGGCTGAATTCTTACGGCCGGATGGCGGAGAACAAGACATCGACACCTGGATCGCCTGCACTTGTGCGTTGATCATGGCGCTCGGCACTGCGGTGGGCGGGTGGCGCATTATCAGGACTCTCGGTCACAAAATGGTCAAGCTGCATCCGATACACGGTTTCGCGGCGGAAACCAGCTCAGCGACCATTCTGTTGACCGCCGCCCACTTCGGCATGCCGGTTTCCACTACGCATAGCATTTCAACAGCGATTATGGGCGTAGGCTTTGCCAAGAATCCTCACGCGCTTAAACTGTCCGTCATCGAACGGATTGTTTGGGCATGGATTTTGACGATTCCGGCGGCCGGAGGGGTAGCCTGGGGCTTGGTTAATTTGTTGTTTTTATTGCATTAAAGGAAGAAATAATGGGGTTTTCCTCCGTTTTTCGTGTATAAAATTGTTTTCGTCCGTAAGTCTGTGTTCCGGCTACCGTGTATTTCAAATAACTTGTTTTTGAATTTGCTGCAAATTCTGGGAGTTTTCGATGGCGACAACTAAAATCTTATCAACGTGCTTTCCTTATCATCACACCAAGAAAAGCCTGACTGGATTGGCCGGGCTTTTAAGTCTATTGCTCTTGCTGGGCGGCTGTCAGGCCGTGTTGACTCCGGAACAGGTTACGACGGCATTTTGGGAAGCAATGGCAGAAGGCAATCTTGATTCTGCCAGAAAATACGCTACCCAAGAGACTCAGCATCTGGTGACTAAACAGCAAAATCTGCAAGATGCGACAGTAAAGACCGGAGCGATTTTAATCGACGGTTCCAATGCAACGGTAACAACGGTCATGACCTTAAAAAAACCTGAGAACAACAAGGATTTGTCTTTTGATACCGTTTTATTAAAAGAAAACGAGCTATGGAAAGTCGATTATCAGCGAACGCTGAATAATCTTTCAAACCTGCCTTTCGGGGATATTTTTAAAAGCTTGCAAGCGATAGGCGAAACCATTAACAAGGAACTGGAACAGCAAATTCCTTTGTTTGAAAAGCAAATCAAATCCTTCAGTGAGGAATTAATACGGCAATTGGACGAATTTCGCCGTCAGCTGGAAAAAGCGGCTCCGCCTGAAAAACAGAAGCCGCATTCTAATACTATATAACCGTTTATCTGCGGGTTCTCAGGCGAGTGTTATATCGCGAGCGCGGCCCGCGAAAGTATAAAAAGAATCAATGGGGATTGCCCCATTGATTCCGCTAGCCGGCATCTTCATCCATTCGTATTTTTCCCGAAAAAACAAAATACTGATAACCGTTATAAACAAGCATTACCGGCACTAAAAAACCGATGCCGGTGAGCATGAATATCAAGGTCTTACTGGAAGATGCCGCTTCAATGAGTGTTATCGAGGATGGAATCATATAAGGATAATAGCCTATGGTCATCCCCATCAGCGAGGCAAAGAAAATAAAGACGCTCCAGAAAAACGGGCTTTTTTCAAACCCTCGCAGCAATGCCCGCAGTAACATTAAAAAAGCAAAGCCGATCATGCCGAGAAAAAAATTCAAGGAGAATCGTGATGGATAAGCATCCCAGCGCGCAGCAACATAGGGGTTGAGCTGTAACGTCCAGGTAATAACCGCTATACCAATCGATATTCCCAAAATGGCGTTAACATAAGCGTGGCGGATACTGGTTTTCTGCAACTCACCTTCCGTTTTGACTATTAAATAAGTCGCCCCCAGCAACCCATAGCCCACGACTACGCCGACAGCGACTAACAGGGAAAAGGGCGTGAGCCAAGCCCAGTCGCCATTCAATCCGGCACCGGTCACATTCAGTCCGCTGATTAAGCCGCCAAACGCAAGTCCCTGAGCGATGGCAGCCAACAGACTACCTCCTCCAAACGCGATATTCCAAAGCGCTTTATTGTGCGCATAACTGCGAAATTCAAAGGCAACACCGCGGAAGATAAGCGCAAATATCATCAGCATAACCGGAATATAAAGCGCATGCAGCACGATGGCATAAACCAGCGGAAATGCGCCAAAGAGCGCGCCGATCAGCAGTACCAGCCAGGTCTCGTTGGCATCCCATATCGAACCCAAACTGGCCATCATAATCGTGCGCTGCTTTTCATCACGGTTTAGCAGGAACAGGATTCCCACCCCCAAATCAAAGCCGTCCACAACGATATATAAAAAGAAGATTAGCCAAATTATAAAAAACCAGATATTGGCCAGAAAAACATGAAGCTCATTAAACATCAGGTCCACCTCCTTTATGCTCGTCTAGCCTGATAACTTGCTCTTCTCCGCCAATAATTTTAGTTACTGGCGCGTCGGCCATATCGGGTCCCTTCCGGATAATTCTGCTTGCAAAAACCACAAACATCATAAAGAGCATTACATAAACAATAACGAAACTAACAAGACTGACGAACACGGCAGAAGCGGGCAAGGCCGATGCAACATCACGGGTGCGCAACAGGCCATAGATCATCCAAGGCTGACGGCCAACCTCCCTGACTATCCAGCCGCATTCAGTGGCCAGATAGCCAAGCGGTAGAGAAGCTATCCATGCATAGAGCAGCATCCGGCTTTTAACAATACGCTCGGATGTTAATTGACCTTTAAGCCAGCACACCAATGTCCATATTATCAGCGCAAACAAACCAAAACCGATTGCCGCCATGATACGGAAACAATAAAAAATCAGCGGCATTACTGGAGGCTGATCAGCCGGAGGAAATGATTTTAAGCCAATGACTTGTCCATCCGAACTCCCGGTAGCCAGAACACTCAATACTTTTGGGACGGAAATAGACCAGTCATTTTTTTGGGCTGACTTATTGGGCCACGCCACAATGTTCCAGTTCGCTCCCGATCCCGCTTGATTGGTTTCCCAGTGCGCTTCAATGGCGGCCCCTTTTGCCGGTTGATGTCTAAACACTTGATGACCGTTGCCGTGGCCCAGAAATATTTGCATAGGCGCGGCAAACGCCGCAATGATTACAGCCAGCTTAAAAGACTTTAAAAAGAAATCCGTATGCCTTCCTTTTAGCAAGTACCATGCAGACAAACCGCCCATCACAAAGAGACTTGTTTCCAGGCAGGCAACCCACATATGAGACACGGCCCAGAAAGTGTCCGGGTTAAAAATTGCTTGGGAATAGCTGTCGACCACAAACCTGTCTTTCTCCATGTGACCTCCTGCCGGTGTCTGCATCCAGGCATTGGCAACCAGAATCCAGAACACAGAAAGCGATGCCCCCAAGGCCACCATACTGGTAGCGAACAGATGGATAACAGGGGGGACGCGCATCCAACCAAAAAGCATGATCCCCAGAAAACCGGCTTCCAGCATGAAAGCCATGGCGCCCTCGAAGCCCAGAATATTCCCAAAAAACTCGCCCGTGATCATCGAAAAGCGTGACCAGTTAGTGCCGAACTCAAATTCCAGAGGAATGCCGGTGACCACGCCGACCGAGAAATTAAGCAAAAACAGCTTTGACCAAAAATGCGCATGCCGATAGTAATCGGCATCCCCGGTTTTTAGCCACAGCACTTCAAACACAACCAGAACCAAGGACATGCCGACTGACGTGAGCGGCCACAAAATGTGAAACATCGCCGTTACAGAAAATTGTAAACGCGATAAAAATATCGGATCCTGAAGAATTTCCATAGGCATCCTTTTTTGACCGGCCGGATCAAACGACTCAGAAAGAGGAATCTCAACGTCGTTGATCAAAATGGCTAGGCTAATCCTTTTGCAAGAAATATAAATACGTAAAATTGCATAGTTACACTACTTAGTGACATCAAATTAGGTGGGTGGCCCGCATCGCCAGTACGGACTTCGTATTGATCCGAGGTCACGCAACGCAGTGAAGAGGTGTTAAGTTACGATATTACGTGAAATTAACGATATTTAGTGATTTTATGCTTGCGTAGCATTAGGTTCTCTACTGTTTAATTTATTAAGTTAATGATTTAACTGTATTTAATCGGCTTTGATCAACTCCGGCACAGCACTTGCAATTAAACGGGTAACATCCTGTTATTGCGAGTCCAAGGAGACTCCAAAGCCATGACCTCAACCGATAAAAATGCCCGAGCCGCCTGGGCGACATTAACCCACGACAGCCTTAGTACCCAAGTCGGCAAGCGCACTCTGTCCGGCGTACAGTTTTTCTTCCTTAACTTCGGCTTGCTGATGGGCAACATCCTGGTGTTGTTCAATACCGGCGCATTTGCTTCGGTCAGCCTGCACGCTACCGGCGATCTGGGGGTAAGCCCCAGTCACGCCGGTTGGATGCAGACCTACTATTTCATCTGTCTGGCCTTGGCGCTGCCGATCAGTTCCTGGTTGGCGGCGGCGGTCGGCGAAGTCCGGCTGTATTTGGCCGCCATGATTGCCATGACCTTGGCTTCGCTGCTGTGCGCTGCAACCTCCGATCTGTTCTGGTTTTTGTTAGGCAGGGCGTTGCAAGGCTTTTTCGGCGGCTTGACTATCCCGTTGTCGCAAACCCTGCTGATGCGCGAATACCCCGAATCGTCCAAATCCTTCGCGGTATCGTTGTGGAGTATAGCCGCGTTGAGTCCGTTCACGCTGGGTCCGGCTGCCGGCGGCTGGATTGCCGATCACTTGGGCTGGCGATGGCTGTTCTATCTGAATGTGCCGCTGCCGTTGCTGGCGGCGGCACTGGTTTGGGCTTTGCTGTTCGATAGGCAATCTCCGCAACGGAAAATGCCGTTCGATGGCGTGGGTTTCCTGTTGTTGGGCGCCGCACTGGTTTGTTTGCAGACCGTGCTGAACCAGGGCCAGGATGCGGATTGGTATAACTCAGGCTGGTTGATCGGCGTGACGCTGACCGGATTGCTGATACTGGCTTACTTCGTTGTTTGGGAGCTGGCGGAACGCTCGCCGTTGCTCGACTTGCGACTGTTCGCCCGGCGTAATTTCGCAATCGGCAGCATCATGCTCAGCCTGAGCTTTATGTTGATGTATGGCTTGTTGTCGGTGCTGCTGGTGCGCTTGCAGGTGGTGGTCGGTTATACCTCGTTTCTGGCCGGCAGCGTGTTATTGCCGTTGGTATTTTTAGCTAAGCCGATGGCCAGCGTGATGCACCGGATTGTGCATCGCTTCGATGCCCGCCTGCTGGTCAGTGCAGACATGTTGCTGTTTTCGGTGTACTGCGGCTGGATCAGTCGCTACGATTTTTTCGGGCGCGGCGGTTGGTTTAGCCAGCCGTTGTGGGCGCAGGTGTTGGAAGGTTTTTGTCTGGGCGGCTTGTTCGTGCCTCTGACGACACTGTTTCTTTTTGGCTTGACACCGAGACGGCAAACCCAGGCGGTGGAACTGGGCGGGATGCTGCGGGTACTGGGCGGCAGCGTCGCCTCGCCGTTATTAGGCATATTTTGGGAGCGACGCGCCGCCTTCCACCAAAGCCGGCTGATCGAAAGTTTTTCATTGCACGACGGCGGGTCCATAGAAACTATCTCCCGCTTGCACGCCGCCGGTCTGCACGATCAGTTGGCTACCGCCAAGCTGGCGGCAGTGGCAGGTCAGCATGCTGCGATTCTCGGTCTGGACGATACCTTCCGGCTGGCGGCTTGGCTGTTTATGGGCCTGGCTGCAGTGGTCTGGCTTGCTCACCCGGTCGGGCCGAAACCAGCGGCGCTGCCTAAAGACGACAGGCGACAGGCGGCTTTGGAAGATTTGATGGAGGAACCGTAGTCATGATCCGGTTTAACAAAATAACCCTGTTGGCGGCTGGTTTGTTGCTGTTGAACGGCTGCGCATTGTTTCCTGAAGATGGAACCAGAGCCAAACTGCTGGACATGCCCAGCCTGAATCAAACATTGAAAGGCGATACCCAAGCCGAAACAATCGTCAGGGAATGGCCGAGAGCGCAGTGGTGGCGGGATTTTCACAACGCCGAACTGAACCGGCTGATCGAAACCGCGCTCAAAGACAGCCCAAGCCTGCACGCCGCGGCGGCGCGCTTGACCCAGGCGGAAGCGGTAGCCGATTTTCAGGCGGCCGAGATGCTGCCGAGCATCAGCGCCAGCGTCGAATTCCATCAGCGCCGCTTTTCGGAGACCGATTTTTACGGTCCTAACGGCGGCAAGACGTTCACCGGCGCGTACATCGATCCTGCGGTATTTCGCTATCACCTCGATTTGTGGGGCAAGGATAAAGCGGCTCTGGAATCGGCGTTGGGCAAAGAGAAGGCACAGGCTTCGGAACTGGCGATGGCGCGGCTGATGTTGAGCACCGCCATTGCGCGCAGCTATATCCGGCTGTGCTCGTCCGAAGAAGACATCGAATTGGCCCATGGGCTGACGGAGCAAGCCGAGGAAAAAATGCAACTGGCCGAGCTGCGCTGGCAGCGCGGATTGACCAGCCAGGATTTGGTTTATGCGGGCAAACAGCAGTTGGAAGCGGCGCGGCAGCGCGAAACCAGGGTGCGCAACCAGGTGCAGGTATTGCGCAACCGGTTGGCGGCGCTGGTCGGGCAGGGGCCGGATTGGGGAAAAACCATTCATGTGGACGAAAACAAGGTCGCCGGACACTTGCCGCAGCCGGAAGCGATAGCGCTCGGATTGCTCGCGCATCGTCCCGATGTGGCGGCGGCGATGTGGCGCGTGGAGGCGGCTGCCCAGTTGACAAAAGTGGCGAAAACCAATTTTTACCCCGACGTCAATCTGGTCGGTTTTGCCGGTTTGCGCAGCCTTAATCTGAAGGATTTGTTCCTGTCCAACGGCGCCAGCGTGGCGTATGGAATGGGGCCGACGATTACCCTGCCGATTTTTGAAGGCGGACGGCTGGAGGCCGAATTGAAGAATCAGCAGGCCGCTTACGATGCCGCCGCCGAAAGCTACAACGAGACGCTACTGGCCGCTGTGCAGCAGGTTGCCGACAGTCTGGCCGAATGGCGGCAAACGCTGGAACACGATGCCGCCCAGGAACGTGCGCTGGAAGCCGCCGAAGCTGAAGCAACGCTGGCCGGAAAACGTTATCAGGCCGGTCTCAGTACCCGAGACGGCATTATCGAGGCCGACGCGGCGCTGATTCGGCAGCGGTTGACCGCCAGCGAGATGCACAACGCTCATCTGCTGGCTGCAATCGGATTGATCGAAGCGCTGGGCGGCGGCTACGAAAACACCAACATGATTCATGTCAGCAAGGTGAGCAACCATGACTAATATTCCAACCAAACCGCAGCGCTACTTCGGCTTTCATCAGCGTCAACAGCAGCGGAGAGGCTCGTTCCCATGCACGGCGCTCATTGATATACATAAGTCTGTCCAAGGCCGTCATTTCGGGATGGACACTGAAATGGCAGACTCGGATGTAGGCCGGAATAAGGCCATCCAAGCGCGTAGCGCGAGGTGGCGTTTCCGGCGAGTTCGAGAGGTGTTTGCCGGAAACGCCAGTTCCCGCTGTCGCTCGGACCGACTTATTCCGGCCTACTTCGAGATGTGGTTAATGCGCCGGAATGCGGGGCATCTCAACGTAGGACGCAGCGCGTCCCATATCGTATTCCCACGCAGCGCGTGGGAACGAGAGCTATACAACCATGAATATGCCCAAGAAGGTAGGCAAAGATGACTAATACCCAAACCAAACCCCTGCGCCACTTTGGCTTTCAGCATCGTCAGCGGCACCGCAGTTATCGGCTGTTACTGGTGACTGCGGTCGCGTTACTTTCCGGACTGATTTATCTGCTTTACTGGTGGAATTTTGCCGGCCGGTTCGTGGTCACCAACGATGCCTATATCACCGGCAACTTGGCTCCGCTTAAGGCGCAAACCAGCGGCACGGTGGTGGATGTGCGGGTTGATAACACGCAGCATGTACAGCAGGGCGATGTGCTGGTGCGTCTCGACGGCTTGCAGGCGCAAGTGGCGCTGGAACGGGCCGAAGCCAATCTGGCGGACAGTGTTCGGCAGATCGAAACGGCGTTCAGTCAGGCCGACATGCTGCGCCAGAAACTGGCCTCGAAAGAAGCAACCTTGAATCGCAGCCAGAAAGACCTGGCCCGCTATCGCAGCGTGGCGGGTGACGGGGCGGTATCGGCACAGCAGATTGAGAACAGCGAGTTTCAGGTCCGCGAGCTGGAAGCCGATGTTCGGCAGATTCGCGCCGAATTGGGCGGAGCCGAGGCTTTGATTCAGAACACCAGTCCGGCCGATAACCCGAAGGTGTTGCAGGCGGTCGCCGCGCTGAAACAGGCTTATCTGGACCATGCCCGGCAGCAGATTGTCGCGCCGGTGTCGGGTTTCGTCGCCAAACGCACCATCCAGCCGGGTGAGCAGGTTCGCCCGGAAACGCCGCTGCTGGCTATCGTGCCGCTGGATTATTTATGGGTGGAGGCCAATTTTCTGGAAAACGAGTTGGCCGATGTACAGCCCGGTCAGCCGGTGGAAATTACGGTCGACCTGTACGGTTCCGACGTGGTTTACCATGGCGAAGTGCAGGGCTTGGGCGCCGGTACCGGTAGCGTGTTTGGCCTGTTGCCGCCGGATAACGCGACCGGCAACTACATCCATATCGTCGAGCGGGTGCCGGTCAGAGTTGGGTTGCGCGCCGAGGAACTAAAGGCCAACCCGCTACGTCCGGGGCTGTCGGCGGTGGTGCGGATCGATACCGTCCACCCCGGCCGCTCGGTGCTGGAGCCTTTGACCACGACGCCCGCTACAGCCTATAAAACCGAAGTTTACGATCATCAGCTGGACGGTGCCGAAGCGTTGATTCAGAAAATTATTGAAGGGAACAGGCAGTCAAAAAAGCAGGGGAAGTAGTTAATTAATTCACCACGAAGGCACGAAGATCACGAAGTTTTTTTCTTCGTGCCCTTCGTGTCTTCGTGGTGAGTAAAAAATCTTTTCTCGTTCCCACGCGCTGCGTGGGAATGCTATGGAGGACGCGCTGCGTCCTGTGTTATTTTTAGACATTGCACGTAATTCGTGGCGCAGCGCGCCTTGACTGCATTCCCACGCAGCGCGTGGGAACTAGGTGAGAAAGTATTTTGAGGGACTACTTAAGTGAAATCATGCCGGGATAACTGCTCGATAAACCAGTGCAGGACTTTGCCTTTATTGGTTGTTTTCCAGGCCATGTTCATGGTCTCTGCCGCTATCGTATCTTCTACCGGCAGCGCGATAAGACGGCCTCGTTCAAGCGACTCCTGAATCCGGTGCGCCGGTAAAAAGCCGACGCCTAAACCCGAGCATAAGGCATGTATTTTTTCTTCCACAGACGGCACGCTCAATACCGGACGCTTGCTGAATACCCGATGGCTTTGCGGCGCCTGATTCCTTGATGAGTCCCTGACCACGATAAAGCGGTGTTGTTCAATCAGTTGCCGGGAGAGCGGCAATGATG
>Ga0208518_100121_pt1 | contig 37402 bp, 30 predicted proteins | sample LakWasM127_HOW14_2_FD_183937 | JGI IMG/M metagenome (GOLD analysis project Ga0208518, IMG submission 183937) | Freshwater sediment methanotrophic microbial communities from Lake Washington under simulated oxygen tension - Sediment Metagenome... | ecosystem: Environmental > Aquatic > Freshwater >...
CGTGGGTGACATCGGCATAGCAAGTGCCGCAACTGCCCTGTCCGCACTGGGCGGGCAATACGATATGCGCATCGGCGGCCGCTTCCAGCAGATTTTGGTCTGCGGCGCATTCGAAACGGAGCTGTTCACCGTCGCGGGTAGTCAGTTCAATAGCGTGAGTGTTCATGTTTTATCCTAGAAAAATCATTTCGTCCACGAAAAACACAAAAAGCACGAAAATTTTCAAAGAAGATACCAAACTGTAGACCATCACCCAAAGGCTGAATAGCTAAATCAATACAACGCACTGATTTATTTCGTGTCTTTCGTGTTTTTCGTGGACAAACTGTGGTTTTTAGGTTTATCGGGACTCCAAATATAAAATGTTGCCGGAAAAACTTACGTTTCCGGCAACAAGAGAGGATTAAGCCGCTTTGCGCGTCAGCGATGCTTCGATGTCAGCCTGCGCGGTGGTAATCGGCAACAGCCCGTATTTATCGACCAGCACCTGGACCAAATTTGGCGTCAGGAAGGCGGGCAGGGTGGGGCCGAGGCGAATGTTGCGGATGCCCAGCGCCAGCAAGGTCAGCAATACGGCAGCGGCTTTTTGCTCAAACCATGATACGACCAGGGACAAGGGCAGCTCGTTGACGCCGCATTCGAAAGCGCCGGCCAGTGCGGTGGCGATTTTGATCGCCGAGTAGCTGTCGTTGCATTGACCCAAATCCAGCAGGCGCGGAATGCCGCCGATGTCGCCGAAATCATGCTGGTTAAAGCGGTATTTGGCGCAGCCCAGCGTCATGACCACGGTGTCCTGCGGAGCTTGTTCGGCGAAGTCAGTGTAGTAATTGCGACCGGGTGCAGCGCCGTCACAGCCGCCGACCAAGAAGAAATGCTTGATAGCGCCGGACTTGACCGCGTCGATCACTTTATCGGCCACACCCAGCACCGCATCGCGGCCGAAACCGACGGTGACGACTTTTTCGCTGACATCCTCTTTGAAACCGGGCAATGCATTGGCCGCCTGGATTAGCGGCGCAAAATTCTTGTCGCTGATGTGGCGCACACCGGGCCAGCCTACCGGCCCCGCGGTAAAAATGCGCTGCCGGTATTGGGCTTGCGGTTCGATGATGCAGTTGGAGGTCATCAAAATGGCGCCCGGAAACGCGGCAAACTCTTTTTGTTGATCCTGCCATGCGCCGCCGTAATTGCCGACCAGATGCGGATAAGCCTTGAGTTTGGGGTAAGCGTGGGCGGGCAGCATCTCGCCGTGCGTGTAAATGTTGATGCCTTTGTCTTTGGTTTGCTCCAGCAAAGCGGCCAGATCGCCCAGATCGTGGCCGGAGACCAGGATGGCCTTGCCTTTGATCGGCGTGATACGCACTTGAGTCGGCTGTTGCGCGCCGAAAGTGCCGGTGTTGGCCTCGTCCAATAACGCCATCACCTCAAGGTTTAAAGTACCCAACGCCATAGACTGATTCAGCAACGCTTCGGCATCGGTGGGATCGTTGCTTAGAAAATCCAGCGCATCTTCGATTCCGGCGTAAACAGTATCGCTTTCCCCGCCCAACACGTAGGCATGATGAGCATAGGCGCAAACGCCTTTGAGGCCGTAAAGCACCAACGAACGCAGGCCGATAATGTCCGCGCCGACTTGGTCGAGTCCGGCATTGATGCCCACATCGGCGGCCTGTTTGAGCATTCCGTCCATGTCGGCAGCGGGCTGCCAGGCAGCTGGACCGGTGAGTTGTTCAGGCGTTTTTCCTGATGCAAGCGCGGCTTGAGTGTAGCTCGCCTTGACTCGATTCCGTATCTGGGCGGCTTCCTGTATCAGGGTAACGAAGCGGGTGGCGTTGAAGTTCACGTTGGTCAAGGTAGTGAACATCGCGTACAGCATGAACTCGCCGGCTGCATTATCCGGGGCATTCAGGGCGCGGGCGCGTTTGGCGTACTGGGCAATGCCCTTGACGCCGTGAATCAGTAAATCCTGCAAATCGGAAGTCGTGGCGTCTTTGCCGCACATGCCTTTGGCAGTAGCGCAACCGCTGTCGGCATTGGAGCGGTCGGTTTGTTCGCATTGGTAACAAAACATCAGGTACTCTCCTCAAGATTGAATCGGGTTAATGACTATGAACAGTCACTGTTTTTTCAGGTTGATTGGATTTTTTTCCAATGCATAGGTAAGAGCACTTACCATGCCAAGCAAAAAACCTTATGTTTTCAGGTGTTGCCAAAGTATCGTTGTATAATTAACATCAGTTTAAAGTTGTTTAATTGACATCAACGTTATCACTATGACGACAAACTCATTTTCCGCCTCGTTAATTTCCATTGTTGCCGACCTGTCCGCGCGCATGTCGGCAGAACAACGCTACCAACGTTTGTTGGCGCATTTGTGCCGGATTTTTCCTTGCGATGCGGCGGCATTGCTCAGGTTTGAAAACCATTGTTTGATACCGCTGGCGGTTAACGGCTTATCGGAAGATACCTTGGGACGGCGTTTTATGGTCAGCGAGCATCCGCGTCTGGCGCAGATTTTGACCTCCGATCAATCGGTACGCTTTGCCGCCGATTCCGACCTGCCCGATCCCTACGACGGGTTGATTGAAACAGATAACGATCAACTGCTGGTGCATGACTGCATGGGGGTTACGCTGTTTATCGATGGTGAACCCTGGGGCGTTTTGACAATGGATGCGCTGGCCCCCGGCACTTTCGACAATATAGACCCGATGCAACTCAACACCTTTATCAGCCTGACGGCCGCCACGGTCAAGGCTGCGGGACTGATTGCCTCTTTGGAGCAGAGGGTGCGTTATGCGACCCAAACCTTATTCAAGGAAAATACCGACCACGACATGATCGGCGACAGCGACTGCATGCGGAAATTGCGCAATGAAATTTCCATCGTCGCCCCGTCGGAACTGGCGGTTTTGATTTTGGGGGAAACGGGGGTAGGCAAAGAACTGGTAGCCTTGCGCATCCATCTGGAATCGACTCGCGCCGATCAAGTCATGGTCTACGTCAATTGCGCTGCATTGCCCGAGAATATTGCCGAGAGCGAATTATTCGGCCACAGCAAAGGCGCATTTTCCGGCGCCATCAGCGACCGGACCGGCAAGTTTGAGCTGGCCAACGGCGGCACGATTTTTCTGGATGAAATCGGCGAACTGCCGCTTTCCATGCAGGCCAAATTATTGCGCACCTTGCAAAACGGCGAGATACAGCGCGTCGGCAGCGATAAACAAATCAAAGTGAATGTGCGGGTCATTGCCGCAACCAACCGCAATTTGCAACAGGAAGTCGCAGCAGGACAGTTCCGCCCGGATCTATACCATCGTCTGGCCGTTTATCCGATGCACGTTCCGGCCTTGCGCGAACGGGGAAAAGACGTTTTATTGCTGGCTGGCGCTTTTCTGGAAAAAAACCAGCAGCGTTTGGGCGTTAAAAAGTTGCGTCTGGATCAGGATGCCAAGAAAGCCTTGTTGGATTACCACTGGCCGGGCAACATCCGTGAACTGGAGCATTTGCTCAGCCGGGCGGCGCTAAAATCGGCGACTCCGGAAAATCGTCAGGCGGATTTTATTACTATTTCCCTGGCCTATCTGGATATAGTGCCGGAGCCGTTGAATGCTCAACCGATCAACACCCTAACCGATTCATCGACAGCTTTACCCGCGCCGATAGATTTTAAAAATGCGGTTGACGAGTTTCAGCGTCAGCTCATCCGACAACAACTAGCGGCCCAACAGGGAAATATGGCTGCTACGGCGCGGGTGCTGGGGCTGAATCGGGGGAATTTTCATCGCTTATTGAAACGATTGGCGGTTAAAGTTGAAACCTGATTGTCTTGTGGATATGGTCGGTAATAATTTCCCGAAACATAAACTCATGGTTCCCATGCTCTGCGCTCGTCTTTATACACAAGTGTCTGCAAGACATCGTCATCTTAGTAAGCGCGGCCTTCGCGTAGGGCGTGCCGTGCGCGCCTTGGGGAGATCAAAGACCGGCAGAATTTAACTTTAGCACAGTGGCAGTAAACAGCTCTACTAAAGCCTCATGCGCGTTATAAGGCGCGCACGGCGCGCCCTACGTCGTCTGTCCGGTATCACTCCGGCATGATGGCTGTTGAACAGCGTTGTGTATAACGATGAGCGCTCTGCGGTTTGGGACGCTGGAGCATCCCTGACTGGGTTACCATGCAGAGCGTGGGAACCCTAAGCGGAAGTTATTATTGATGAAGTCCTTATCGCGGGTATTGATAGAGATACTTCTGAAAACCGGCAAACACCTTGCCGATTTCCTCCGGCCTGCCCAAATCGGCCACGGCATCGGCAATCGCGCCGTGATACTTGATGCGCAGCAACGGCGTCAGCTTTTCCCTGTCCAATTCTTCGACGCCGACCTGAACATAATGCGCCAGCACAAAATCGAGAAAGGCCTGCTGCTTGCTGTTGAAATGCGCATGGATTTCAACCTTCGCCCTGGCGGCCCTTTGTTCGCGGCTCAGTGGCGGCAAGGCATAAGCCACATGCGCCAGCACATCGAACAGATCGCTGTTTTCGGCGTCGATGATCTTTTGCATTTCCAGTAATTGCTCTTTACCGAAGCCTTTCTCGGCAAGCCCGAACAGCAGATTGGCCCGCGTATCCGGCAAACTCCACAAATCGCGCAACTCGGCTTCATTTTTAAAAAACTCCGGCAACCTGCCGAACAGCAGCTCCATAAACTGCTGCGCCGACATCGGTGTACCGTCGGGATGCCAGAAACTGGTCACCGTCATGTACTGAATGCTTCGCTCCTTACCGTCGGCAAGCGTAACCTTCGCCTTCTTCTTGCATGCACACGGATGCTGACCGCATTTTGGGCAAGGCTCTTGCTCGCATACGCAAGGCCGCTGGCCGCAGACCGGGCAAGGTTGCGGCAACGGCTTTTCACATTGACACGGATAGCCGCCGCATTTGGGGCAGGTTTCCGGCTCAACCGGTTCGCCGTCCCAATCCGGGTCGCAAAAGTGATGGTGCGCCTTCACGAAATCGTAAATCGTGAAATAGTCCTTGCCGTCATAGAGCCGCGTACCGCGCCCGATGATCTGCTTGAACTCGATCATGTTGGTCACCGGTCGCATCAATACGATGTTTCGAATGTTTCTGGCATCCACGCCGGTCGAGAGTTTTTTTGAGGTGGTCAGGATGGTCGGAATGGTTTTCTCGTTGTCCTGAAAATCGCGTAGATACTGCTCGCCCAATGCGCCGTCGTTGGCCGTCACCCGTTGGCAATAGTTCGGGTCGCTGCTCGTTGTCATCTGGTTGATCAGGTCGCGCATCGCCAAGGCATGATCCTGGGTAGCGCAAAACACCAGCGTCTTCTGCCGCTGGTCGATCTGCGCCATGAAAATTTCGACACGCTTCTTTTCCCGCTCCTTGATCTCGATGATCTTGTTGAAATCGGCTTCCTTATAAAGTTTGCCGTATTCAACCTCGCCTTCCATGACGCAGTCGTCAGCGGTGTAGATGTATTCGTCCAGCGTCGTTGAAATCTGCCTTACCCGGAACGGCGTTAGAAAGCCGTCGTTGATACCGTCTTTTAGCGAGTAGACGAACACCGGCTCGCCGAAATAGGCGTAGGTGTCCACGTTGTCTTTGCGCTTGGGCGTGGCGGTCAGGCCGAGCTGCACGGCGGGAGTAAAGTGGTTGAGGATGCCGCGCCAGTTGCCTTCGTCATTTGCGCCGCCGCGGTGGCATTCGTCGATGACGATGAAGTCGAAAAAATCCGGCGGATATTCGCCGAAATAAAAACTGCGTTCGCCTTGAGCCTGAACGGTATCGGCAACCGGCCCGCTCATAAAAGTCTGGAAGATCGTAAAGAAAATGCTGCCGTTCTTAGGCACCTTGCCCTTCTTGCGGATGTCCGCAGGATCAATGCGCACCAGTGCATCTTCGGAAAACGCGGCAAACGAAGAGAAATCGTTGTAGGCCTGATCAGCGAGGGTATTGCGATCGGCCAGAAACAGGATGCGCGGCCGCCGTGTTGATTCCTCCTCCGTCTTCCTGTCACTCAGATTCCAGCGGGTTTGAAACAGCTTCCAAGCGATTTGAAAGGCAATCGACGTTTTGCCGGTGCCGGTAGCCAGCGTCAGCAAGATTCGATCGCTGCCTTCGGTGATATCTTCCAAGACACGGTTAACCGCGATTTCCTGATAGAAGCGAATCGCCCAACTGCCGCCTTTATCCGGATAAGGTACAGCAGCGAAGCGGTCGCGCACTCTATTCAGCACGGCAAAAGTGCGGCTCCACAGTTCATCGGGCGTCGGATATTGCACCAGCTCACCCTCGACACCGGTATGCATGTCGATGCCGTAAATACCCTGGCCGTTGGTCGCATAGGTGAATCGAACGGCCAACTTGCCTGCATAATCCTTAGCCTGACCAACGCCCTCGGTAAGCAGCTTGTCCCACGCCTTGGCCTCAATCACCGCCAGCTTGGTGTTGCGATATTCCAGCACGTAATCGGCGGTCAACGCCTTGCCGCGCTTGCCCTGCCCCTCAATGCGGCCCAGCGTGATTGCATACTCGCGGCGGATGCGGCTGCCTTCGATGACACCCCAACCTGCCGTTTTCAGAGCGGGGTCGATATGTTCGGCGCGGGTTTCGGCTTCATTCATCGTCTAAAGTAATCCGGGTTAAAAGGTTAAACAGCGGGGCGTTAATATAAAAATTTGTCCGGCCGATTTTTTTCTTTTGCACAAAACCATTGGCATCAAGCGCATCTAAATACTTTGCCGCAGTGATGCGCGAAATCCCTAAATCGTTTTCTACAAACTCGATCTTGGTATAAGGATAACGGAATAAGTTATTCAGCAACTCCTGGCTGTAAAGTTTCGGCAGCTCGTTGCGCAAGCGTTGTTTGGTCGACTGCATCAACTCGCGTAAATTTTTGATTAACTTGATTTCGCTCTTGGCGGTAACGGCCACGCCTTTAACGATATAGACGCACCACTCGACCCAATCATGGCTTTCCCGAGTCGATTGCAGCAAGCGGTAATATTGGTTTTTGGTCGAGGTGATGTAACGGCTTAAATACAGCACCGGCAAATCCAGCAAACCTTCGCGTTGAAGAATTAACAGATTCAATATCCGACCGGTGCGGCCATTGCCGTCATAAAACGGATGAATGCTTTCAAACTGGTGATGGGCGATGGCCATGCGCAATAAGGGATCCAGCTCGTCATCGGCATGAATAAATTCCACCAGCTCGGTCATCAGCTGTTCTATCACCCGCGCATCTTGCGGCGGCTCATAGATCGTTGCGCCGGTATGCTGGTTTTTAAGCAGCGTCCCCGGCAATTTTCTTAAACCGGCGTTGTTTTGCTCGACGGCTTCCTGCACCCGCAAAATCGTATTCAAGCGGATTAAGCCGGACTCCTGCACGTCGGAAAATCCCGCCCTTAGCCCGGCAATGTAGTTTTGCACCTCTTTAGCGGCAGGCGACGCCGCGCTGCTGGGCTCGTAAGCGTAAAGCTCGTCATGCGTGGTGATAATATTTTCAATTTCCGAACTGTCTTTCGCCTCCTGAATAGCCAGCGTATCCAGAAGAATCGCGCGGTTAGGCAACGCTTCGCACAAGCCCTTTAATTCCGCTAAATAGCGATGCGCCTCAGCCAGGCTTTGCCAAACGGCTTTAACGTCCAGGCTGTCATCGCTTGGAATCTCCAATTCAACCATTTTCTTTACCCGCAACTCATGATAAGAAATTTAAATTATATTATCATGTTAAGAATAACGTGTATAAAAAATAGCATTTTGTTATCACGTTATGGCGGATAGGTTTAAAAAACCGGTTTTTTTATACAGGTCATAGTGCCCCGCTGAAAGCTTGGTGGAGCAGGGATTTTTTCAGTTCGTCGAGCGCGGCGAGTTTTTGCCGGTAGATGGATTCAAGTCGTTGAGTTTCGGCTGCGAGATCGGCGAGTTTTTGGACGATGATTTTTTGTTCGATAATCTTTGGGAGAAAAAGTGTATATTTGGCTACACTCTTTGCACCAAGATTCGGTTGCGCTGCGCCATTATCGTATAGTTTGATTAGTCCTTGACCGTGTGGGCTGGTTAGAAAGTAATAAAGAAAACGGCGATCCAACAAGTTGTTAGGACGAATTATGACCAGAGAAGATGCTACAGCTCCCAAGGTAAAAGGATCAATCAATGCGGTTTTGCCAAGCGTTGCGCCACGAAGGCAATAGACCAAGTCTCCCTGTTGAATTTTCCCGCTTCGAAGTGAATCGTATTTTTCCTGAGAGATAAAATTCATTTTGCTCTCGGACAGAGTCCCATCCGACTGAATGTGCCCCGTATTTATCCAAGGTATTCCTGATTCGACGTATTCCTCTCGGTTGGGGTAGTTCTTGCCGCGATCACCGTTCTCAAACCGACACACCTCTCCTAATGTCGTTTCCATCCATCCTTCCCCTCGCTCAGTAAAGACTGATTGTAGGTGGCTTTCAAATAGGGCACTGGCGTTTTGCAGGCTCTTTTCGGCGTTAGCTTTGGCGGCGGCGATGCCGTCAAACGCTACGTCGAGGATGTCGATGATGCGTTGCTGTTCTGGGAGCCGGGGAATCGCGATTATAACTTCTTTGAGTTTGCCACCCGATAATTCCTTGAACGTAGCTCCCGTTCCAAGTGTGTTCAACAAATCAACAATACTGGTTAGGTAGTAGTAGAGAAACTTATAATTGAGGTGGCTACTTGGAACTAAGCCTTTGCAGCCCTGATTAGTCGCCATTAGTGTGGTATTTATAGCCAAATGTCCGATTGGTGCTCGAGACGATAGGATGATCGAATATGGCGGCAACAGTCTAGCGGAGCTATTTTTTAATCCAAGATCAGTAATTGTTCGCTCAGTTTCATTGATGTAAGGACTGCTACGTTTTCCCATTTCGGCAGGAGTGATCCACTGATGCACTCCTCCCCAAAATTCCTTAATACCTGTCTTCGGCGTACCACCATTAACCACTTCGCAAACATCTCCGATGGTTTTGGTCTGCCAGCCTGCCTTCATTGCCCATCACCCCGCTTGGCCCGCTGATAAAACACCACGCCCACCCGCTCGATATGCTCTAACAAACTTGGGCTGTCGATGTAATTCCGAATCGACAAATCCACCTGATAGGGAATAGGTGAGTCTTCCAATCTACCGGCAATTTGGCCCAACATGCGATGATCCAGGTCATCGCCGATTAGGGTCAGGTCGATGTCGGAGCCTTGCCGGTAATTGCCCTTGGCGCGCGAGCCATAGAGGATAGCCTTTTCGACCGCAGGGTAGTCGGCCAGTATACGGCGAATGATTGCCAGGGTTTGCTCGGGAAGTCCAAAACTTGACATGGCTATTCTTTGTGCTGCATGTCTTCTTGCAGTGCAAGAAATGCGGGGTGATAAGTGTTAATGATGGCAACGATTAGAGCCTCCGCAATCTCCAGATTATAAGTATGGCTGGAGAGATTGCGTTTTTCGATCATATCCATCCAGGTTTCGCCATCTTCAATCAGGCCACGCTTGAATGCCTCGCGCACGGCACCGCGCGAACCTACGATGCCTTGAATGCCCTCGTACGCCAAATAATCTTTCAATACATTCCAAGCCAATTCGTGAACAAACTCGAATCCTTGTATGACTCCCTGTTTTTCAAGGTTGGACAGCGGGCGCTGCCGCGACAATTCGACTGCCAATGTGAGCTGATAGAGGGCAAGCTTATAATTCTCAAAGCGTTGTTTCCAGCGAATATCCTCAGTCATGAACAGCTCCTGATAGTAGTTTTTTGATATTTACAAGTACCTCGGCGCTCTCCACATCCAACGCGGCAATCTCGTCCATGATGTCCTGCGGGCTGCGATGGATGATTGCTTCGCCCCCGTTGGGGTTCTTTACCGAAAGGTCGAAGGTTGCCGGGTCGATGGTGGCCGCATCCACGCTCCAGCTTTTGGGCGAGTCGGCGTTAGTTTGTTGCAATTCGATAAACTCGGCAAGATCGGCGTCGTTCAACGGGTTGGTCTTGCCCATGTTGCGGCCCGGTTCGAGCTGGTAGTACCAGGTCTTGCGGGTCGGCGCGCCTTTCTCGAAGAACAGCACCACGGTTTTGACGCCCGCGCCCTGAAAGGTGCCGCCGGGACAGTCGAGGATGGTATGCAGGTTGCAACTTTCCAACAGCAGTTTCCTCAAACTGACCGACGCGTTATCGGTGTTGGACAGGAAGGTGTTCTTGATGACCACGCCGCCGCGTCCGCCGGCCTTGAGCATTTTGATGAAATGCTGGAGGAACAGGAACGCGGTTTCGCCGGTGCGGATCGGGAAGTTCTGCTGCACTTCCTTACGCTCCTTGCCGCCGAACGGCGGATTGGCCAGCACGATGTCGTAGCGGTCCTTGTCCTGGATGTCGGCGAGATTCTCGGCCAGGGTGTTGGTGTGGATGATATTGGGCGTTTCGATGCCGTGCAGGATCATGTTCATGATCGCGATCACATAAGCCAGCGACTTCTTTTCCTTGCCGTAGAAGGTGCGGGTTTGCAGGGTGTTGTGGTCGCTGGTGGTGAGGTTGCCTTTGGCCGTCAGGTAGTCGAACGCCTCGCACAAGAAGCCCGCCGAACCGACCGCGCCGTCATAAATGCTTTCGCCGATTTTGGGTTGCACCACTTGCACGATAGCGCGAATCAACGGACGCGGCGTGTAATACTCGCCACCGTTGCGCCCGGCGTTGCCCATGTTCTTGATCTTGGCTTCGTAAAGGTGCGACAGTTCGTGCTTTTCGGTCTGCGAGCGGAAGCGCAGTTCGTCGATGTGGTCGATGATTTCGCGCAGGTTGTAGCCGCTGTGGATCTTGTTCTTGATCTCGCCGAATATCTCGCCGATCTTGTATTCGATGGTGTTCGGGCCATCGGCTTTTTGCTTGAAGCCGTGCAGGTAGGGAAACAGCTCGTGGTCTACGAAGACACGCAGATCGTCGCCGGTCAGCGCCTTGTTGTGGTCCGGTTTGCCATCGTTGTCTTTGGGCGCGGCCCAGATTTCCCAGCGGTACGGCTGGTCAAGAATGAACGCGTATTTCCTGCCCTCCAGCTCGGCTTCCATGGCCTTGTCCTGCTCCAGGCCGTCCAGAAATTTCAGGAACAGCAGCCACGAGGTCTGCTCGGTGTAGTCCAGTTCGCTGGCGCAACCGGCCTCTTTCCAGATGACGTCGTCGATATTTTTGAAGGCTTGTTTGAACATGGATTTTTTTCTTTTGAGCCGTTGTCCGTTTTGGCCGACAACGGGTTATATATAGGGATAACTAAGGGTTATTTTGGTGTATGTAATCGTACACCAGTGAAATGCTCGTCAGCTTTACAATTCGCCGAGTATGTCGCGGCGGTCGTTACTTGCCTATGCATAAAGTAACGTAGCCTTTTAATACAGTAACTTAATATGCTTGAGGGGTAATATAGGGGTAAAAAGTGAAAAATTATTCAATTTTTTGAAACGGAAGCCTGAAATAACTCCTGTCCGGTCATTGCCTTAAATAGGCTCAACATGGAGCTTGACCCCAAGCGCCTTGCAGACTTTAGAAATGGTATCGAAGCGTGGGTGTGCGTTGGGTCGAAGCGCTTTATAAAGTGCTTCGCGTGTAAGTCCTGCTGATTTAGCAATGTCTGACATGCCCCGCGCTCTGGCAATATCGCCCAGTGCCGCTGCCAATAACGCCGAATCGCCGTCATCGATAACAGCCGTTAAATACTCTGCAATTGCTGTTTCACTGTCCAGGTAGTGAGAAGCGTCAAAATCAGGCAGACTTGAGATTTTAATTTTATCGGTCACGGTTTAATCCTCCAAAGAATCGGCTAACTGTTTGGCTTCAGCAATATCCGCAGCCTGGGTGGACTTATCGCCGCCGCCCAACATGATAATTATTACATCACCTCTCTGGACATAATACATGCGCCAACCAGGGCCGAAGTGTTCACGCATTTCAACTATGCCATCACCTACCGGCTTAATGTCACCCAAGTTGCCAAGTTGGGCCTTTCTCAATCTAGCCACTAACCGGCGCTTGGTCATCCCATCGCGTAGACCGGAAAGCCAAGCATCGAACTTGGGTAAGGTGCGTATTGTAATCATGGTTTAATTGTATTCGTTCGATTACATGCGGTCAATAAGGTTCAAACAGTAAAGCCAAGTATCGCTCCTTTAAGGGCAAAACTCCGATCTTTAAAATGGTTGATTTACCAATTCACTTGCCGATGCAAAAGCTGGAAAATATTTTCCCGAGCAAATCATCCGAGGTGAATTTTCCGGTAATTTCCGCAAGGCTGTTTTGCGCTTGTCTTAAGTCTTCCGCGACCAGTTCTCCGGCTTGGCTGCCTCTTAACTGGTCTAAAGCGCTTTCGACAAATTCATGGCCTTTGTTTAAGGCTTCGATATGCCGTCTTCGGGCGATAAACACATTGTCGGTCGCCTCGTTAAAACCGACGCTCTGTTTGAGGTGTTGTTTTAACAGTTCCATGCCGTCGCCGGTTTTAATGGACAGGTAGATTTGGGTGCCGAGTTCGGTTTGTTTGATTTCCGGTTCCAGGCCCAGCAGGTCTATTTTATTGTAGATTTGGGTGATATTGCCGCCTGGCGGCAGGGTTTTTAACAGCAACTCTGTTTCCGGTTCCCTTGCATCGATCAGCAATAAGATTTTATCGGCGTTTTTGATCTCTTCGTGGGCCCTGCGAATGCCTTCCTGTTCTATCGCATTGTCGCTTTCGCGCAGGCCTGCGGTGTCGATGATATGCAGGGGCATGCCGTCCAGCTGGATGCGCTCTTTCAACACGTCGCGCGTGGTTCCGGCGATGTCGGTGACTATCGCGGCTTCATGTCCGGCCAGCGCATTGAGCAGGCTGGATTTTCCGGCGTTCGGTTTGCCGGCTAATACCACGGTCATGCCGTCGCGTAGCAGGCGGCCTTGTTGCGCTGTTTTTTGGATTTCTCCAATGCGTCGCAGTATGTTGACAATCCGGTTTTCGACCACGCCGTCGGTCAGGAAATCGATTTCTTCATCGACAAAATCGATCGCCGCTTCGACGTAAATTCTGAGCTCGGTCAGTTCTTCGACCAGTTCATTGATCTGTACTGAAAAAACGCCCTGCATCGATTTTTGCGCGGAGCGGACCGATTGTTCGGTGCTACTTTCAATCAAGTCGGCGACGGCTTCAGCTTGGGCTAAATCGAGTTTGTCATTAAGAAATGCGCGTTCGGTAAATTCGCCGGGGTTGGCTAAGCGAGCACCCAGCGATAAAACCCGCCGCAACAGCATGTCCAATACGACCGAGCCGCCGTGGCCTTGGAGTTCGAGTATGTCTTCGCCGGTATACGAGGCGGGAGCAGGGAAATACAGGATGATGCCGGAATCGATGGCCGAACCGTCGTCATCGGTAAAAGATGAATACTGGGCCAGTCGGGGAGTTAATGGTTTGTTGACGAGGTGTTTGGCGATTTCGGGAACCAATGCCCCCGAAATGCGAATGATGCCAACACCGCCATTCCCTGGCGGTGTTGCAATGGCTGCAATGGTATCTGGGTTTTCTATATCCACGTAGGCCTATGGCATTTTAGCTATTTGCTTGGTGATATACGACTGTTGAATGATAGACAGGGTGTTGTTGACTACCCAGTATAAAACCAGACCGGCCGGGAAAAACAGGAAGAAGATGGTAAAGACGATCGGGAACATCTTCATCACTTTAGCCTGGATCGGATCAATCGGCGCAGGGTTTAAGCTTTGCTGGATTTTCATGGTGATACCCATGATGACCGGCAATACATAAAATGGATCCTGTGAAGATAAGTCCTGTATCCATAACATAAAAGGCGCATGACGAAATTCAACGGTTTCGCTCAGTACCCAATATAAACACATGAATACCGGAATCTGCACCAAGATGGGCAAACAGCCGCCCAATGGATTGACCTTTTCCTTTTTATACAGCGCCATCATTTCAGTATTGAAACGCGGTCTGTCATCGGCAAAACGTTCTTGCAGTTCTTTAAGACGCGGCTGAATTTTGCGCATCTTGGCCATTGATTTGTAACTTGATTGCGACAATGGAAAGAACAGCAATTTAATACACAGTGTTACGCCGATAATGGCTACGCCCCAGTTACCGGCGGCATCGTGGATCTGGTTCAACAACCAATAGATGGGTTTACCGATAAAGGTTAAAAAGCTGTAATCAACGGTAAGCTCAAGCCCCGGCGCTATTTTTTCCATCATAGGCTGGATCTTAGGACCGGCGAATAATTGGGCAACAAACTGCGCATCCGAGTTGGCATTAACGGTAACCGGTGCAGAATAAGTTCCGATAACATAGTGGCCATCATTCAGCACTTTGGTATAAAAGTGATTTTCCTGATCGGCAGGCGGAATCCATGCGGAGGCAAAATAATGCTGAATCAATGCGGTCCAACCGCCTTTGGTTGCAACGTCAAGATTTTCATCAGACATGTCATCAAAGCTTATTTTTTGGTATTTTTCTTTTTCGGTATAAATAACGCCGCCGTCATAAGCTCTCATACCGCCGGTCAGCATGCCGCCTTGGCTGGTCGTATCCGGCGCTTTAAGCAATTGGCTGTACTGTCTGCCCGACCAAGGCTTGGCGGAATCGTTTTTGACTTTTTGTTCCAGCGTGATGTCATAACTGCCGCGTTTAAAGGTAAACAGTTTGGTAATAGTCAGGCCGTTATTATCAGTCCATGTTAAGGGCACTGTTAAACTGTCTTGTCCTGGTTGCAGATCATAATTGGTCTGCTCGTTTTTAAATACGGTGTGATGACTCGGCGCAGTTGCAAAACCGCTGTCGGCAATTAAACCGCTTTGTGCGACAAATAATTTTTCCTGACTGCTGTTAAACAAGCGTACCGGAGCGGTATTTTTTTCCGCAACCGATAAACCGATCATCGCACGTAATTTATCTACGACGGTGTTGGATTTTTCTACCGGGTAGGTTAATAAATCCAGATTCTGGATTGTGCCGCCTTTCAGATCAATTTGAAGCGCCAGCACATCGGTTTTAACGGTAATGATGTTGGCGGATGACATTGTTGCCAATGGCACGGCTGCGGTATTGGGCTCTGCCGTTTCTGTTTGGGCTGCTGCGCCGGTGGCAGAAGGTAAATCTTCTTTGGTATTGGTTGCTACGGGCTCTGTAATTGCAGCAACTTCAGGTTTTGGGCCATAATCCAGTTGCCAGGCTTGTTGCAGCATAAAAACAAGCATCGCAAAAGTAACGATCAGTATAAATCTTATATTATCCATTCTTATTACCAAATTTTTCTGGAACGGGATCAATGCCACCTTCATGGAACGGATGGCATTTTAATAATCTTTTGAGGGAGAGATAAGAGCCGATAATGGCCCCGTGGAGCTGAAGCGCTTCCAGAGAATAACTTGAACAACTTGGATAGAAGCGACATCTATCGCCTAGCAGAGGGCTAATAAAGTATTTATAAAACTTTATAATTGCTATGAGTATGAATCGCATCGGGATACCAGCTTAAGCCAATGCCTTTCCAATGATTTTCTTAACAAATCCAGCGGAGCATCTACGGCTTCTCTACGAGCCAAAACAACAATATCAATATTCCCCAAATCGTGTTGTTTTATTCTAAAGTTTTCCCGGACAGTTCGCTTAATCACATTCCTGTGTACTGCCTTTCTTATATTTTTTTTAGCAATTGCCAAGCCTAGCCGCGGATGATCGAAATCATTCTTTATGGCTAATAGGGTAAAATATTGGTCACTTGATTTTACAGGCTTAGCAAAAACCTTTTTATATTCAGCCGGTTTTTTTAACCGTAACTGCGGGGAGAAACCAAAAACTTCTTCAGCCACCAACCGTCAACTAAACGGTTAACTGGGCGCGACCTTTTGCTCTACGAGCATTCAGAACTTTACGGCCACCTACGGTTGCCATTCTTGCACGAAAACCGTGGGTTCTTACGCGTTTGATTTTACTGGGTTGGTATGTTCTTTTCATTGTACTTAAGGCCTGATCGGATGAGTGTTAACAAAAACAGATAAAAAAGACAGCGGATGATAAAATAAACCACTTGACCTGTCAATTCTGTAGCGCAATGTTTTATTGCTGTATAGTGATAAGAAGCGAAATTACACTATTAATTATAATCAACTTTTTACTATTTCAATGAGCTCAATTTGGAACAACTGCCTCTCTAAACTTGAAAATGAAATTTCAGGTTCTGACTTCAGTACATGGATAAGGCCTCTACAGGCCATAGAAAGCGACGAACAAATAAAATTATTGGCTCCTAACCGCTTTGTACTGGACTGGGTTAAAGAGCACCATTTTGCAAAAATTGAAGAAACTATTTATGAGTTTTCCAACGGAACATTAAATTTGAGCCTGGAAATCGGTTCCAGAAATTCGTCCGTCGCAACGGCAGCTAAAGTAGCCAAGCCTGCCGGAAGCCAAAAAAGCAGCCCCAACTTCCTCAATAAGGCGTTTACGTTCGATAATTTTGTCGAAGGTAAATCCAATCAGTTGGCAAGGGCCGCTTCAATGCAGGTTTCCGAGAACATCGGCAAAGCTTATAACCCATTACTTATTTACGGCAGTTCAGGTTTGGGTAAAACCCATATGATGCATGCCATAGGCAATGCGGTTTTACAAAAAAATCCTTCAGCGACTGTCGTTTACTTGCACTCTGAAAAATTCGTCCAGGATATGGTTAAGGCATTGCAGCAGAACTCCATTAACGCCTTTAAAGAATTTTATCGCGGTGTCGATGTACTTTTAATCGACGATATTCAATTTTTTGCCGGAAAGGAACGTTCCCAGGAAGAGTTTTTTCATACTTTCAATACGCTGCTGGAAAAGAAACATCAAGTCATTTTGACCTGTGATAAATATCCTAAGGAAATTATAGGTCTTGAAGACCGCTTGAAATCACGGTTTGGCTGGGGACTTCCTGTGTTAATCGAACCGCCTGATATGGAAACCAGGGCCGCTATTTTAATGAAAAAAGCGGCTTTGGTTAATATTGAGCTGGCTCAGGATGTGGCTTTCTTTATCGCCAAAAGAATTCCGTCCAACGTTCGTGACCTGGAAGGGGCTTTAAGGCGAGTCATTGCCAACGCACAGTTTACCGGCCGTGAGATTACCATCGACTTCACCAAGGAAGCGCTGCATGATTTAATTTCCTTGCAGGATAAACTCGTTAATATCGACAATATCCAGAAAACGGTTGCCGAATATTTTAAAATTCGCGTTGCCGATTTGTCATCGAAAAACAGGAAGCAATCCATTACCAGACCCAGGCAAATGGCCATGTGCCTGGCCAGGGAGCTGACATCGCACAGTTTTCCTGAAATCGGCGATGCATTTGGCGGTCGTGATCACACCACGGTAATGAATGCCTGCAAACGGATTGCCGAGTTAAAAGAAGCCGATAACAAGATTGCCGAAGATTACTCCAACCTGTTGAGAACCCTGTCACATTGATTGGGAGCAACCTGTGGATAAAATGTACTTTTACTAACATCGTTTAGTTAACTACAATCCGTACACGTTAAACCAGCACCCTTAAACACATTATTCATAACAACCCAGCTAATTGATTATTAAGGATAAAAAACTGTTTTCAACAGTTTCCTTTTAAGCTAATAGTAATAATAGAAAAATATTCTTTTATGAAATTTATTATTAATAGAGAAGAAATCCTGGTCCCTTTGCAGCAAATAGTCAGCGTGATAGAGAAAAGGCAAACAATGCCTATTCTTTCCAATGTCTTGATGGTTATCGAGGAAAATCAGCTTATTTTGACCGGTACTGATCTGGAAATTCAGATCATCGCTAAAATCAATATCGCAACAGCTACGCCGGGTTCGATTACGGTACCGGCCAGGAAATTTTTGGACATTTGCAGGCTTTTGCCGAATGGCGCTGAAATAAAGTTTGAGTTGCAGGACGATAAAGTAAAAATCGCCTCCAGTCGTAGCCGTTTTTCCTTGAGTTGTTTGCCTGCAGATAATTATCCTGAATTTGCTGAATCTGAATTAGAGAATCACTTATTCATTAATGCCGGAAAATTTAAAAAAGCGCTCGATAAAACGGTATTCTGCATGGCTAATCAGGATGTTCGTTATTATTTGAACGGCTTATTGCTTAATGTATCCAACAGTAAGTTGAAACTGGTTGCATCGGATGGGCATCGCTTGTCCATTTATGAGGATAACCTCGACCAGGCTACCGGTTTTGAAGCTCGAATTATTCTTCCCAGAAAAGGCGTTCTCGAACTGAATCGATTGCTCGACGATCCCGAAGCTGAATTGAAAGTGGAGTTTTCCAGCAACAATATTAGAGTTTTTATCAAGAACCTGATTTTCTCGGCGAAACTGGTGGATTCTAAATATCCTGATTTCGGCAAAGTTTTCCAGCAAGAGTTTTTTAACCAAATCCATATTCAAAAGCAGATACTAAAAGAAGCATTGACCCGTGTCGCTATCTTGTCGAATGAAAAATTCAAGGGCGTGACTTTTGATATTAAACCCGACAGCCTGAAAATCAGCACTCATAACCCGGAGCATGATGAAGCCGAGGAAGAACTGTTTATTGAATACACCGGTGAACCGTTAACTATTGCTTTTAATGCCCAGTATTTATTGGATGCTGTTTCAAATCTGGACTCCGAGCTTGCAGTTTTGACTATTGCCAGCAATGCCAGCAGTTGTTTTATAGATGAACCGGGTGATTGCGGGTATAAATTTATCGTTATGCCCATGAGACTCTAATATTGCAGTTATGAGTTTGTTGAAACTGGATATTTACGGGGTTAGAAATATTCAAAAAGAATCCATCGTCCCTTCTCCGGCAATTAATCTGATTGTTGGAGAAAATGCCAGTGGAAAAAGTACGCTCATTGAAGCCATTTTTATTTTGGGACGAGCCAAATCTTTTCGTTCTTCAGCTATCAAGTCCGTTATCAATTTTACGCAAAATCATCTGGTTGTTTCAGCACAAACGGTGCAGGAAAATGGCAGTCACCTGCATTTGGGCATACAGCTGGATGGTAAAAACATTGAAATTCGCATCAATCAACAATCAAAACAAAAACGCTCTGATTTAGCCTATGCGTTGCCGTTGCAACTGATTCATCCCAAAAGTTACGAATTACTCGATGCCGGTTCGCAAATCAGGAGAGAGTTTTTAGATTGGGGCGTTTTTAATAATGATCAAAACTTTTTGCCTGCATGGCGCAGGTTTAAAAAAGCCTTATCCCAACGCAATGCGCTGTTAAAAACAAGACGGCTTGAACAGATTAATGTTTGGGATAATGAACTTGTTTATTACGGTACAATAGTCGATAGCTACCGACAGCAATATTTAGAAAAATTCAAGCCTGTTTTTATCGAGATTATCGGCAGATTTCTCGCCCTTGATGGACTCGACCTTAGGTTGGTCTCCGGTTGGGATACGGCTAAAGAATTCAGCCGGGTTTTAATTGAAGATCAGGATAAAGACTTACGCTACGGATTTACCCATAGCGGGCCGCATCGAGGGGATTTTCAATTATTGGTCAATAACCGGATAGCAAAGGATTTTGTTTCACGCGGTCAATTAAAGTTATTGGTCATGAGCTTGAAATTGGCGCAGGTCCAGTTGCTTGCCAATGAACAAAGCCAGACCGGCTGCATCTTGATTGATGATTTTGCGGCTGAACTCGATGTAGTTAATCGTGCTAAATTATTGCACTACTTGTCAGAGATGGCATGCCAAGTGTTTATAACGGCTACAGAAACACAAGATTTTGGCGATTTAAGCCAGATAAAAAATTACAAAATGTTCCACGTGGAACATGGCACCATAAAACCCGTGTAATGTTCCACGTGGAACATTCACAACCAATAGGAAAAAAACAATCATGAGTAACTCTGTTGATCAAGTTGTCGAAACGTCAAGCCAAACGGCCGCTATAACAACTGCCGCGCCTGAATACGACAGTACCAATATTCAAGTGTTAAAAGGGTTAGATGCCGTAAGAAAAAGACCGGGCATGTATATCGGTGATACGGATGACGGTTCCGGCTTGCATCACATGGTTTTTGAAGTCGTCGATAATTCGATTGATGAGGCCTTGGCAGGATACTGTAAAGAGGTCAGGGTGATTATTCACAGCAATGGCTCGGTCTCTGTTTCTGATGATGGCCGTGGTATTCCTGTCGATATTCATAAAGAAGAGGGCGTGTCTGCGGCGGAAGTTATCATGACGGTACTGCATGCCGGCGGTAAGTTTGATGATAACGCCTATAAGGTAAGTGGCGGCCTGCACGGTGTGGGTGTATCGGTTGTTAATGCCTTGTCCGAAGAGTTGAATCTTGAGGTGCGCAAGAATGGTCAGCTTTACAAACAGCAGTACCGTATGGGTAATCCGGTTGCTCCATTGGCCGCAGTAGGCCCGGCCGAAGGTTCCGGCACCTTGATAAATTTCAAGCCCAGTACGGAAACGTTTACCGATGTCGAGTTTCACTACGACATCCTGGCAAAAAGGCTCAGAGAGTTATCCTTCCTGAATTCCGGCGTACGTATCAGCCTGGAAGATGAGCGGTCTGATCGACAAGACGTATTCGAGTTTGAAGGCGGCATAGGCGCTTTTGTTGTGCATCTTAATAAAAACAAAACGCCGCTGTTCCCGGAGGTATTTCACTTTGTAGCGGAAAAAGAAGGTGTTGTTGTCGAAATAGCTATGCAGTGGAATGATTCTTATCAGGAGAATGTGTTTTGCTACACCAACAATATTCCCCAGCGTGATGGCGGCAGCCATTTGGCCGGCTTCAGGGGTGCTTTGACCCGGACCATCAATCAATACATTGAATCCAGCGGTTTGGCTAAAAAAGAAAAAGTACAGACGACAGGCGATGATGCCCGCGAAGGTTTGACTGCGGTGCTTTCGGTTAAAGTGCCTGATCCTAAATTTTCTTCGCAAACCAAAGACAAGCTGGTTTCTTCGGAAATTAAACCGATAGTCGAATCGACGATGAATGAGAAGCTACAGGAGTTTTTGCTCGAAAAGCCGCAAATAGCCAAAGCCATCGTCGGCAAGATTGTCGAGGCCGCCCGTGCCAGAGAAGCAGCCCGTAAAGCGCGTGATTTGACGCGTCGTAAAACCACGCTGGATATTGCCGGATTGCCGGGCAAGCTGGCGGATTGTCAGGAAAAGGATCCCGCGTTATCCGAACTGTTCCTGGTGGAAGGGGATTCTGCGGGCGGATCGGCAAAGCAGGGCAGGGATCGTCGTACTCAAGCCATACTACCGTTAAAGGGGAAAATTCTTAACGTGGAGAAAGCCCGATTCGACAAAATGATTTCCTCGGAAGAAGTTGGAACGTTAATTACCGCGTTAGGCTGCGGCATAGGCAAGGACGAATATAATCTGGCTAAGTTGCGTTATCACCGTATTATCATCATGACCGATGCGGACGTCGACGGATCGCATATCAGAACCTTGTTGCTGACGTTCTTTTATCGTCAATTGCCCGAGATCGTCGAGAAAGGCTATATCTACATCGCCCAGCCGCCGCTGTACAAAGTTAAAAAAGGCAAGCAAGAGCATTACGTTAAAGACGATGCCCAGTTGAATGAATACCTGATTCAGCTCGCCTTGGATAAAGCCCAGCTGTTTACCGATGTATCGGCGCCGCCAATTCAAGGGCAGGGCCTGGAAAAACTGGCTAAACTGTTTACCGAAGTAGACAGTATCAATAATCGTTTATCCAGACGTTACGATGAAATTTTTCTGGAGCAGTTTGCCTATATGGATGTGATCAGCGATGAGCTCAAGCAGGATCAACAAAAGCTCGCCGCCTGGTTTGTCGATATGGAGCAACGGTTGACTGACTGTGACAGTAAGGCGATATACACCGTTGAACTGGACTACAAAACAAGCAATGATTTTTCTGTCGTGGTTAATAAGCGACTGCATGCAATAACCAAAACCTTTGTATTGCCGTCGACCTTTTTCAACGGCAAGGATTATCACAAAATCGCGCAATATGCAGAAGATACTGCGGGCATGTTTAATGACGGCTCATTTATGCAAATGGGCGAAAGGCAGCAGCCGGTCAGCAACTTTAAACAGGCTTTTGAGTGGATGATGAAGGAAATCAAAAAAGGCCAGCATATCCAGCGTTACAAAGGTTTGGGTGAAATGAACCCCGAACAGTTATGGGAAACCACGCTGGATTCAAATAACCGCCGCTTGCTGCAAGTCAGAATCGAGGATGTGATTGCCGCCGATGAGATTTTCACCACGCTGATGGGCGATGTGGTAGAGCCGCGACGGGACTTTATCGTCAAAAATGCCTTGGATGTAACTAATCTGGATGTTTAATTATGTTGAGTTTTCCACAAATTGATCCCATCGCTTTAAGTCTAGGCCCGGTAAAAATTCACTGGTACGGCCTGATGTACCTGATCGGTTTTGCCGCCGTGTGGTTTTTGGGGCAAAAACGCGCCGAACAACCCTGGTCGCCGATCAAACCGGAAGCCATAGAAGACCTGGTTACTTACGGTGCGTTCGGCGTAATCCTGGGCGGCAGGATCGGTTATATCCTGTTTTATAATTTTGAAGGATTCCTCAGTAATCCGCTTATCCTGTTTAAAATATGGCAGGGCGGCATGTCCTTTCACGGCGGCATGTTGGGCGTGTTTATCGCGATGTGGTTGTTCGCCAAAAAGCAGCAATGCAGCATGCTGCAATTGACCGATATTATCGCGCCGCTCGCGCCTATCGGTTTGGGGGCCGGGCGTATCGGCAACTTTATCAATTCCGAGTTATGGGGCAGACCCACCGATGTGCCATGGGCCATGATCTTTCCTACCGGCGGTCCTCTAGCCCGTCATCCTTCGCAATTGTATGAAGCCTTTTTAGAGGGTGTTGTGTTGTTTGCCATACTCTGGGTTTATTCCAGCAAACCAAGACCGGTTATGGCTACGACCGGTATGGCATTGTTTTTTTACGGTTGCTTTAGGTTTTTTGTCGAATTTTTCAGAATGCCGGACGTGCAATTAGGCTATTTGGCCTTGGACTGGGTGACGATGGGACAGATACTGTCAACACCGATGATAATAATCGGCGCTGCGTTATTTTATTTTGCCCATACGACTGCAAGGAAGCAGGAGTCGGAGTAATGCAGGAGCAATTACCGAGAAAAACCGCATGAAGCCGTATCTACAATTACTGGATAATATTATTCAACAAGGCAGCCCGAAAGGCGACAGAACCGGTAGCGGCACGTTGTCCATTTTCGGGCATCAGATGCGGTTTCCGCTGGCGGAAGGCTTTCCATTGGTTACGACCAAGAAAATACATTTAAAATCAATAATTTATGAATTAATTTGGTTTTTAAAAGGCGACACCAACCTAAGCTTTTTGCACCAGCATAATGTCAACATCTGGAACGAATGGGCGGATCAAAACGGCGAGTTAGGTCCTGTTTACGGCCATCAATGGCGCTCATGGCCGACACCCGACGGTCGGCATATCGACCAGATTCAGCAGGTTATCGAACAACTTAAAAACACACCCAACAGTCGCCGGATTATCGTTTCCGCCTGGAATGTGGCGGATCTGCCCGATGAAAGCATCAGTCCGCAACAGAATGTGGCGCTAGGAAAAATGGCGCTGGCTCCCTGTCATGCGTTTTTTCAGTTCTATGTGGCCGATGGTAAGCTGTCTTGTCAGCTCTATCAGCGCAGTTGCGACACGTTTTTGGGTTTGCCGTTCAATATAGCCAGTTATGCATTATTGACGCACATGGTCGCTCAGCAGTGCGATTTGGAAGTCGGCGATTTTGTCTGGACCGGCGGCGATGTGCATCTTTACCTGAATCATCAGCAGCAGGCTAACCTACAGCTAACTCGCAAGCCTTACGCGCTGCCGACATTAAGAATAAAACGCAGGCCGGAATCGATATTCGATTACCAATATGAAGATTTTGAAGTTATTGATTATCAGGCACACGAACATATCAAGGCGCCGATTTCTGTTTAACGATTTAGCGATCAAGACCGAAAACAGCACTCTTCTTTTTTAAGCAAAATGAACCCTCACACATGAATATTCAATACAAAGCGCACCCTTGGCACGGCATTAGTCCGGGCGACCATACGCCGGATATCGTCACGGCCTTTATCGAAATTGTCCCGTCGGATACCGTTAAATATGAAATCGATAAAGAAACCGGGTATCTGAAAATCGATCGCCCGCAAAAGTTTTCCAACACGGTGCCGACGCTTTACGGCTTTATTCCGCAAACCTATTGTGCAGACAGGGTTGCCGAATTTGCCGCATTAAAATCAGGCAGACTTGTTGCGAAAGGCGATGGAGACCCGCTGGACATTTGCGTTTTGAGCGAGCGAAGTGTGACGCATGGCGACATTCTTTTACAGGCGATACCGATCGGCGGTTTTCGTTTGCTGGATGGGGGGGAAGCCGACGACAAGATTATTGCCGTCATGAAAGGCGACGAGTTTTATCGGCAATGGAATGACGTGTCAGACTGCCCCGAGTCGTATATCAATCGCCTGAAACATTATTTCCTGACTTATAAACAGCTGCCGAGCGAAAAGAGTTCCTGCGAAATAACCAATGTTTATGGGCGGGAAGAAGCGCATGAAGTGATCAGGCGAGCCATGGAAGATTATCAAAGTCGTTTTATTGCCGAATAACGACGGCACGGGCAGATTTTTGCTTCATGCAAAAGATGTATTCCCCACATCCCTGTGGGTTATATAGGAGGTAGAGCACCAACAGTCGGCGCTCTACCTCCTGCGTCCGTGTCTTAGCCGAAAATTCTTTGGTTGGCATTCAGTGTGATTAAAGGTGTTCCCCGGCAATATCCTCGACCATAAAATCCATTATTTCCTGCTTGTCGTCAAAATTCCCGTAAGCCAGCAGCAGTTTTACATAGGCCGCTTCAATCGACATATTCCAGATTATTTTAGCGCCTTGTTCGATTAAGGCTTGAGTGCTTTGGTAGGCATCGGCCGATTTAATCGCCGGAGCCAGATAAACGGTGATTCCTTGTTTTTCGCAGCGTTTCATAAATTCAATTAACGAATAGTTTTCGCCCCATTGCGGCGATGCATACGCGGTACCGGAGTGATATAAATCATGTAAAACGGCATCGACATGGTCCAGGTTAAACCGCGCGTAATCCAGTCCGGGATAGGGTTTTATCATTAAGATGCGGTCTGAAAAATAGGCTTTTAACGGGATACGCCGGGGCGGCGTTTGCTGCGCAGGCGGATTCAATAATGAAAACTGTCGGTTTTCGAATTGCATGTAACTCTTGCCCTGAACGCTGAAAAAATCGCCGCTTAACTGTAAAGAACAGGCCAATCGGGTGCCTTGATGCAGTTGCGTAATTTGTTGGTGGTTTCGATAGGGTACAAAAACCCCAGTCTCGATTTTTTGCAGGATAAACTCAACGGCGCAGATAAAGTTTTCCAGCCCGTTGGCTTTTGGGTTTTCCAGCGGATAATCGCTGGAAACCAGCAGCATCGGAATCCTGGCGGCATTAAAATAAAAGCTCAACGCGCAAGCGGTATAAGCCAGGGTATCGGTGCCATGGGTAATGATGATGCCGTCATATTGATCGGGCCGGGCGGCTTCTATGGCTGCAATGAGGGTTTTCCAGGCACCGGGCGCCAGGTTCTCGCTTAAGATCTGTAGGGGCTGGATGGTGTCAAAATGGATTTGCCGGTGATTTTCGTCATGCTGTTGAAACTGCCGGATCAATTCGAACGATGTGCTGTCGGATGTATTGATGGTGCCGCCAGTTGCAATAGAGCCGATAGTTCCCCCGGTAAATACAACCAGTATATTTTTCATAGTATGATGCTTGGGTAAAATTTAATTATTCAAAGAATACTGCATTAAAATGAAAATATCACTTATCGTCGCGATGGCGAGCAACCGGGCCATCGGCCTGAATAATCAAATGCCCTGGCATTTATCTGCCGACCTTAAAAAATTTAAAAAAATAACCATGGGCGCACCCATTTTGATGGGCCGAAAAACCTATGAGTCGATAGGCAGGCCGTTGCCGGGGCGCACCAATATCATTATCAGCAGGAATCCGTCATACAGTCAGCCGGGCTGCCTGGTTTTTAACGATATTGACAAGGCGCTGGCAAGTTGCGGTGACAGCGATGAGATCTTTGTCATCGGCGGCTCGGATTTTTACAAGTCGATGCTGCCGGTTGCCGACACGCTCTACCTGACGCAAATACATCAGGATTTCCCCGGCGATACGTTTTTTCCCGAGATTGATGGGGGGCAATGGGTCGAAGTCGAGCGGGAAGACATAGACGATGATCCCGATGTGTCGTTCCGCTACAGTTTTTTGAAGTTGGAAAAAGTTAAAAAGTAGAACGCGGATTCGACAGATAAAACAACGTAGGGCGCGCCGTGCGAGCCTTATAAGGGTTTATTCCAAGTAAAAAGGCGCGCATGGCGCGCCCTACTTCATTTTTAAAGGCAGCAGCTTAACTCGCTACAGCCAGATAACTTTTATTGGGTTTTTTGGATTCCGGGCAATCAATGCTGAAACGCTGCACGGACTCACCGAGTTTTAATGCAGTTAATTGTCCGCCCCAAAGACAACCGGTATCAATCGCGTAACAGTTGGGTCCTTCGTAATATCCCAAGGCTGACCAGTGGCCGAAGATAATGCGCATGTCTGCGTTTTTACGTTTAGGCGCTTCAAACCAGGGAACAAGACTTTTGGGTTGGGAGCCTAAAGGTCCGCTATTAACAAAATCCAGTCGACCGTTAACATCGCAATAACGCATTCGGGTAAAGCAATTGATGATGAAACGCAGCTTCTCAACACCTTTCAAGTTGGATGACCAGATATTGGGCTTGTTGCCGTACATTTGTTTCAAAAACGCCCGATAATCAGGACCTCTTAAGGCCTGTTCCGCCAGCAAGGCCATTTTTTGGGTCCTTTTAAAATCCCATTGCGGCGGGAGACCGGCATGAACCAGGCAGAAATCCTCGTTAAAATGAAACAGCGGACGATGTCTCAGCCAATCGATTAACTCGTCCCTATCCGGCGCTTCAAGTATCGGCAGCAGCGAGTCTTTTTTATTGGCTATTTTGGGCGCGCAGGATGCGGCCAACAAATGCAAATCATGATTGCCCAGCACCGTGATCGCAGAATCCCCCAGCGATTTGACAAAGCGTAGGGTTTCCAAAGACTTGGGGCCGCGATTGACCAGATCGCCGGCAAACCACAGTTGATCGGACTGTTCATTAAAAGAGATAGTATCGAGGAGTCTTAATAATTCATCAAAACAGCCTTGAATATCACCGATAGCATAAATAGACATTTTTAATGCAGGGTTCTTGGGATGGATAAGGTAAACCGGGGGACGTCTGCGCTAAAATTATCGCCATCATCCGAATGCATAGTGTAGTCGCCCTGCATGGTGCCGACAGGAGTGGCTATCATCGCACCGCTGGTGTAACGAAAAGACTCGCCGGGTTTAAGATAAGGATGTTCGCCGATAACGCCATCGCCTCTGACTTCCTGAATTTTGCCATTGGAATCGGTAATCAGCCAATGACGCTGAAGCAGCTTTGCCGGTATTTCGCCGACGTTGGTGATAGTGATAGTGTAGGCAAAGACATAGCGATCCTCATCGGGAGAAGATTGCGCCTCTATGAAATGAGGCGTGGCTTCAACTATTATTTTGTTTTTTTCGTTCATTATTAGATCATATAGGTTATGTGTTGATTATTTCATCGTAACTTTTCATTAAACGCAAGTAACTATTCAGTATGAAATACAAAGACTGCTTTTTAATCCTGCTGTTGGCCTTATCCCAAGCGACTCAGGCGGAAGACGCCAAAGATTTATTTGCGGCGGCAATGATGGGCAAGATTGAAAGAACAGAGGCTTTGCTGGCACAAGGGATTGATGTTAACGGTAAAACAGCCAGCGGTCGCACCGCGCTGATGGCCGCGAGCTTCAACGGTAATGTACAGATTGTTAAAGCTTTGTTGGCGTACGGTGCCGATGTCAGCATCGCCGATAATTCAGGATCGACCGCATTAATGGATGCGCTGGTTTTCGGCAATGTAGACATCGTAAATTCCCTGATTACAGCCGGGGCCGATGTTAACGCATTGGATAAACAAAATGTGACGGTCATGGCCAGAGCCAAAAAAACCGCCCACGAAAAAGTCATTAAAATTCTGGAAAAAGCCGGGGCAAAAGAAGAGGCGGAAGTGCCGATAGAAGAAGCGGCGGCCGCCAAAGACGGCGCAGCCGGAAAACCGGCAGAAAAGCCGGACGCCAAACCACCCGTCAAAAAATAATTTAACTCAGGACAAAACATTGCACATTCACATCTTAGGTATTTGCGGAACATTCATGGGCGGACTCGCCGTGATTGCACGGCAGTTGGGTCACCAAGTCAGCGGTTCCGATCAAAATGTTTATCCGCCGATGAGCACACAGCTGGAGCAGCAAGGCATCGTGTTGATGGAAGGTTATCGGGCGGAAAACCTGGACGGTAAACCCGACCTGGTGATTATCGGCAATGCCTTGTCGCGCGGCAATCCTGAAGTCGAAGCGGTGCTAAACAGGGGGCTCAGATACGTATCGGGTCCGCAATGGCTGGCGGAGCATGTGTTGCAGGACAAATGGGTGCTGGGCGTTGCCGGGACCCACGGCAAAACCACTACGACCAGCATGCTCAGCTGGATATTGGAGCACCAGGGTTTTAATCCGGGCTTTTTAATCGGCGGCATCCCGTTAAATTTCGGCATTTCGGCGCGGCTGGGCGAGTCCGATTTTTTTGTGATCGAAGCTGATGAATACGATTCCGCATTTTTCGACAAGCGCTCGAAGTTTGTCCACTACCGCCCCCGTACCGCGATCCTGAATAACCTGGAATACGACCATGCCGATATTTTCCCCGATCTGGATGCGATCAAAAAACAATTCCACCATCTGGTCAGGACGGTGCCCGGCGAGGGCCTGATTATCAGCCCCGAATGCGACGCCAATATCAATGACGTACTGGCGATGGGCTGCTGGACGCCGGTTGCCAAGACCTCGATTAATGCCGACGCCCAATGGAACGCCCAACTGATCAACAGCGACGGCAGCCGGTTTAATGTGCTGATGGACAACCAAGAGCAAGGCTGTGTCGAGTGGTCGCTGACCGGCGAGCATAATGTCTACAACGCGCTGTCTGCGATAGTTGCCGCAAAGCATGTCGGCATCCTGCCCAAGGATGCGATAGCTGCGTTGGGGCAGTTTAAAAACGTCAAGCGCCGCATGGAAGTGATCGCCAATATCAACGGCGTGACTATCTACGATGACTTCGCTCATCACCCGACCGCGATACAAACGACGCTGGACGGCTTGCGCAAACAGGTGGGGCAGGAGCGGATCATCGCCATCGTCGAGCCGCGCTCGAATACCATGCGCCTGGGCGTACATACCAAAACGCTGGCGGAATCGTTGGGCAATGCCGATCTGGCTATCATCTACCAGCCGGAAGCGATGGGCTGGGACTTGGGCGAGCTGAAAAAATACGCCGGTAATATCGAAATCTGTTCATCGCTGGATGAAATCATCGCTAAGCTAAAATTCGAAGCGCGCTACGGCGGGCATTTCGTGTTGATGAGCAATGGCAGCTTCGGCGGCATTTATCAGCGCTTGCAGGATGAATTGAATTAACTTTTAAACATATAAAAAGATTCACCACGAAGACACGAAGAGCACGAAGAAAATCAAAATATAAACTTCGTGTCCCTCGTGTCTTCGTGGTGAAACATAATTTACCCCAAACAAAAAACATGCACATACAACAAGCCCTGCAAGCCCTGCTGAACAAACAAAATCTCAGGTCCGATGAAATGCGCGAGGTGATGCGGCAAATCATGAGCGGCAACGCCACCGACGCGCAAATCGGCGGCTTCTTAATCGCCCTGCGCTGCAAAGGCGAAACCATCGACGAAATCGCCGCCGCCGCCGAAGTGATGCGCGAACTGGCCGCCAAAGTGGCTGTAACAGGCGATCATGTCATCGACACCTGCGGCACCGGCGGCGACGGTGCGAACACCTTTAACATTTCCACCACCTGCGCCTTTGTCGTCGCCGCAGCGGGCGGACAGGTCGCCAAACACGGCAATCGCTCAGTGTCCAGTAGTTGCGGCAGCGCCGACTTGCTGGAAGCCGCCGGGGTAAACCTGGATTTAACGGCCGAGCAAGTCGCGCACTGCGTCAATGAAATCGGCGTCGGCTTCTTATTTGCGCCCAAACATCACGGCGCAATGAAACATACCAGCAATGCCCGTAAAGAAATGGGCGTCAGAACCCTGTTCAATCTGTTGGGCCCGTTATCCAATCCCGCCGGAGCGCCCAATCAGTTGATCGGCGTATTCGCCAAACAGTGGGTGGAGCCGCTGGCGCAGGCGTTAAAAAAACTCGGCAGCAAACATGTGCTGGTGGTTAGCGCCGACGATGGTTTGGATGAAATCAGCATTGCATCGCCTTCAACCATTGCCGAGCTTAAAGACGGCGAAGTGACCTGTTACACGATTACGCCGGAACAATTCGGTTTTAAACGTGCCAGCCTGGCAGAATTGGCCGTTGATGGTGCCGCTTCCAGCTTAGTGATGGTAAAATCGGTGCTGGACAATAAAGCCGGAGCGGCCAGGGACATCGTGGCGCTCAATGCAGGGGCGGCAATTTACGCGGCCAATATCACCGATTCCTTAAGCGCCGGTATTGAAAAAGCCCAAGAGCTTATCGCCAGCGGCGCGGCAAAAGCCAAATTCGATGCGTTGATCGCATATTCAAAAACCTCATAAAACGACTAGAAACCATGACCGATACGCCAGATATTTTAAAAAAAATCCTCGATAAAAAAGCCGAAGAAGTTGCCAGACGCAGACTGGGCATGACCATCGCCAATCTGGAAGAAATTGCCGGAGGCGTAGAAAGCCCACGCGGATTTTATAACGCCCTGCACAGCAAGGTATTGGCTAAGAAACCGGCCATTATTGCGGAAATCAAAAAAGCCTCGCCGAGCAAAGGCGTAATCAGGGAAGATTTCCAACCGATCGCCATCGGCCAGGATTACGCGATGAATGGCGCGACCTGCCTGTCGGTATTAACCGATAAGGATTTTTTTCAGGGTTCGGAAGTCTACCTGCAAATGGTCAGGGAACGCTGCCCGCTGCCGGTGCTCCGAAAAGACTTCATGATCGACCCGTATCAAATCTATGAAGCCCGCGCCTTGGGCGCCGACTGCATATTGCTGATTGTCGCCGCGCTGGAAGACGGCCAAATGCACGAGCTGTCGGACATCGCGAGCAAACTGGGCATGGATGTGTTGGTGGAAGTTCATAATGCGGAAGAACTGCAAAGAGCGTTAACGCTGGACACCAAACTGATCGGCATCAACAACCGCAACCTGCGCACCTTTGAAACCTCATTGCAGACTACGCTGGATTTAAAAGCCAATGTTCCCGCAGACCGCTTAATCATCACCGAAAGCGGCATTCATACCCATGAAGACGTACAGCTGATGCTGGATAATGACATCTATACTTTCCTGGTCGGCGAAGTGTTTATGCGGGCGGAAAGTCCGGGGCAGAAGATGAGGGAGTTGTTTGCTTTGTAGGATATACTGCCGCTCTTAATGTGCGAATGCTTACATAGCTTCCTCTGGGCTTACAACGATTGAATTCCTGTGTAGGAAAATATGGTAAAGCTTACCCGATCAGCTGCTTGTTCAAACCTATGTCCCAACGCATAGTGTTCAGTATGATTGTTTGCTTGATCGTAAGCCTTTCATGGTCTTGCGCCTGTCTAGCCGATGCGAGTGAAATTGTCGGTGCTTGGTATCAAGCACCTGAAGGTTGGACCTATCAGGGACAGGTCGATATTGCGACTGCCGGACTCAAGCCGGTAGCTAAAGTAGCATTGATTGGCGGCCACTTCTTCCAGCAGGCGGATTTCGACATCAATACGGCCGGTCGCCATGTGCTGGATTTCAAGAACACCAGTACCATCGGGCATTTCCGCCATATCATCCTTGACGCGTTGGGACATCCGGTTGTCGATGTGCAAGGCGGCATCCTGAGTAGCGAGATAAACCCTTTTTTCCTGCGGCATGGCCGCGAGGTCGATCTTCCCATCGGTCATTATCGCCTGCTGACCGAACTGGATTCTCCCTTCTTCCTGGCCGACCCGCAACCCTATCTGGACTCACTGGATACTTATCGGCAAACGATCAAACCGGGGAACGCCCTGACCTTGCTTTGCCTGGGCATGTTTCTGGGTTTGATGATCTATTATGCGGCGCTGGCGACTGCGCGCTGGAGCTTGTCTGCGGCGATGTACTCGATCTTTATTCTCGGCAACCTTTTATATAACGGCACTGCGCTGCTGGTATTTACAGAGTTGTTCGATATGCACCGGTTTTATCTGGTTAGCGTTCCTATCCTGTTTTCCAATTGCGCCTATATCCTGTTTGTGATGTCTTTACTGGAAATACGGCATAGCAGCTATCCGCGCCTATACAATGCCGGTGCAGTGGTGTTGGCCTTGTTGGGCGGGCTGATAGTGCTGGCGGCGATTATGCCGCACTGGTCGTTGGAAATAGATCGTTACGGTGTCTTTTTGTTTCTGACTTATGGTTTGGCGGTCGGCATTGTGCTCTCGCTTGAGGGCAACGTAATTGCGCGGCTTTATCTGTGTGCCATTGGGACGTTTTTTGTGTTGGGAATCACGACGATTTCGGTCAGCAGTCTCAACTCTTACGGCCTGTATATTGAGCACATGGGCCTACTTTCGGTGTCGGTAGAGGTCATGTTGCTGGCGCTGGTGCTGTCTTACCAGTTTGCCCAGCTTTATCGCGATAAGGAATATGCGCTGGAGTGCATGGAACACAGCGACCGCGTTGCCCGTACCGATACTCTGACCGGCCTGCCCAACCGAGTGGCGCTGGATTTGGCGCTGGAAACCTTGCCGCAGCATGGCAGCCTGACGTTTATCGATATGGACGGCCTCAAGTTTTATAACGACCGGTTCGGGCATGAGCGCGGCGACGAATTGCTACGTGCGTTTGCCCGGCACTTGAGCGAGCGTTTGGGCGTTAAAGCGCAAGCGCATCGTCTGGGTGGCGACGAGTTTGCCATTACCTGTGAACATGGCGATGTGACATGGGTCGAGAGTATGTTGGCGCAGGCTGTCGAAGATTTGGGTGACAGCGGGTTTAAGTCTGCCGGAGCCAGTTCAGGCTCAGCGCATGTCCACGAAACCCCGGATAAAGGAAAACTCCAGCACATGGCGGATTGTCGAATGTATGAAAATAAGCGCCGCAACAAGCGGAGCCGCAATGAAGATCAGGAATCAGTTCTAACATAACCAACGAGGAGAAGAACAATGCAACGTATTTATGGTTTGGTTTGGCCGATTATATTATCGGTCGTGTTGCCGCTGGTGGCGGCGTGGTTTGCCTATCCGGAAACCCATTTGCCACCCGGCTTCGGCGTATTTCCGCCGCTTTTGGTGGCGGAAGCGCCCGGTTTCAACCTGATAATCTTCGTTGCGCTGGCGCTGGTGGAAGCCGCTGTCGTCCTGTTTCTGCTGTTCCCTCAATGGTTCGGATTTACCCTACCGACTCCGCCGCCCAAGCCGGCCGCGGCGGCGTTTCCGGTATGGTTCTGGTTTGGCGCGGCGCTGACGCTGTTTTTCTGGTGGTTGATGTGGACACGGGTCACGCCCTTTGGCGACCTGGTGTATTACGCCTTCACGCCTTTGTGGTGGGGCTTCATCCTGACGTTGGACGGGCTGGTATATCGCCGTAGCGGCGGTTATTCATTGCTGGCGACGCGGCCTAAAACCCTGTTCATCAGTGCGGCGGTCTCGATAGTCGGTTGGTTCTATTTCGAGTATTTCGATTATTTTGCGTTGGGCAACTGGTATTACCCTAACACCGCCGACGGTGTGATGCCGCTTAGTCATACTACTGTCGTGCTGTTGTTTCTGACTGCCTATACCACGGTCTGGCCTGCCATCTTCGAGTGGTATACCCTGCTTAACACTTTTCCCGGCTTGGTCGGCCGTTATAGTAACGGTCCAAAAATAGCGCTGCCGGGCGGGCTCTTGCTTTGGGGCGGCTTCTTTTTGATCTTCATCTTGGTGTTCTTTCCCTACCCGCTGTTCTGGGTGTTGTGGATCGGGACGCTGGCGATTTTTTCCGGACAACTGCTCAGAAAAGGTATATGGAATCCGTTCACCGCGATGGCGGAAGGCAACTGGAGCCCGGCCTTGCTGGTGGCGCTCAGCAGTTTGTGTAACGGATTTTTCTGGGAATTATGGAATTGGGGCAGCAACGCCAATCCGGCATTTCCGGCAACCAACCCCAATTACTGGATATACGATATTCCCTACGTCAATGTCATTCACATCTTTTCCGAAATGCCGTTATTGGGATACATGGGCTACATGCCTTTCGGTATTCTGGTTTGGGTGGTGTTCATCTGGCTCGGAGCATTGTTCGGATTTGACACCGGACTGCTTAAGGACGATCAGGACAAAGGTTGATAATCATTATCCAAAGACGGAAATCAGAATCAAGTTGGCTAAGTATGGATACAAATAAACAAACGATTAAAAGTCTTTTATTCACCACGAAGACACGAAGGACACGAAGAAATAATACTTCGTGTCTTCGTGGTGATAATCTTTTAAGTTTTCTTAAACGTTTTTTGGGCTACCAGCGGCGGCTCAACATGAGATGCAGGAATAACGCTTCGTTCCTGACTTCGGCATTGCCGAACAGGGGACTGGTGTAGTTCTCCTTGACCGGCAGCATATACTCTACGCCCCCGGTTAGCCGCCATTGCGGACTGATCTGCCGCGCAGCGCCCAGCGTGAGGTGGTGTTCGAGGATTCCGGCCAGCAATGGGCTGGAGTTTTGCGACGGGATCGGATTTTTGCCATAGTTATGCCCGGCGTAGATCGTGGTGAGTTCGTTCCAGTTGTAAGCCAGCCCGGAGGCGAACACCCACTGGTTTTTCCAGTCGCCGGCCGTCACGATTTGATAGGCTGCCGGTGCCAAGGCATTCTCAGGATCGGTGGCGCGCAAAGTGACGGACTTGACCGCGTCGGCCCAGTTGATCCAATTGACTTTAAAAGATAAAAGCCAGGCATCGACCGGCTTGAACGCCATCCCCAGCGCAACTTCGCGCGGTAGCGCCAGACCCGTCACGCTGGCATTGCGATACTTGACCACACCCAGTCCCATCCCGGAATAATTGGCATCAAGCTCGCCGTCGGTCAGCGGCAATTCAGTCTTTTCTGTGTAAGTCGCCGCCAGTGTCAGGGACGGATTGACGCGATACTGCACTCCCAACTTGAATCCCACCTTCAGCGCGGAGGCATCGTCGAGCTTATACCCTGCAAACGGGGCTGCGCCGACCGAGGTATCGGGGAAAAACTGCTGCTTTACGCTGGCATAAGTGACCGCCAAACTGGCTCCCACCGACCAGGCATCGTTGATTCTGCAGCCTACTCCGGGGATTACTTTGGCGATGCCGAACAGCGAACTCATGTAGTCGCGGTTGCCGAATGCGGTGTTGATGTTTTTAAACACCCCGCCTGCGCCGCCTTGGCTGAACAACCCAACCCCTGCGGTACAAGGCACCGAATCAAGCGATGCGGCATAACCGCCGCCGCCCAGAAAAGTGTATTCATTGTCAGCGTGCTTTTCGTTGCCGAAACTATCCTTGTGCGTAAGGTCAAAGGTGCGCAGCCCCGAGGCAAAGCCGTCGAACGCCTGCCCATGAATCTGCGTCAATCCCGCCGGATTGGTGTTGAGAGCGCTGGTATCCCGCGCCACCGCAATATCGGCCCCTCCCATCAGTGTCGACTCGCTTCCGAAGCCGATCAGGTTGATGCCGTTGGTGGCAAACGCCAGCGGATTGAATAGCGCAAACAGTAACGCCACGCCGGATAAGCGTGTGAATAAGTGCATGATCAATGTTCTGTAATTATTATTGTTGTTACCAGTGTAGTTTAAAAATTACATTTATTCGACTAAATCCACCCGAACATTGTCAGTAAATAATTACAATATATTAAGGAAGGGTTAATATATCAGCTACCTTAGCGGTTACATGCATTAATTCTATACCTTCAAGCAAAGCTTGAGAGTCCACAAATCTATTCCATCCGAGAACCCCGCATAGTGAGGTTTTTTTATGTCTGCAATAAAGAGCAACAACCATGAAAATAACAAGCGCCTGCGAAGAATTCCTCAGCCACTGCCGCGTCGGTAAAAATCTTTCCGAGCATACTTTGCGCGCCTACAACATTGACTTGAACGAGTTTTCCGCCTTCTGCACCCAAACAACCGCCATAGCCGACTGCGACCGGCACATACTGCGCAATTATTTAACTTATTTATTCGACAAGAAGAATCTGAAAGAAACCAGTATCAAGCGGCGCATGGCCTGTCTGAAAGCCATGTTTCATTGGCTGGAAAGCGAAGAGCTGCTGGCGAACAATCCTTTTCACAAATTCAAAGCTCCGATCAAATTGCCGAAGCGGTTACCGCGCAGCTTGGCGGCACACGAGTTGCGCTCCCTACTAACCGCGCCATTGGCGGCATTGGGCATAAAAACGCCCGGCGAAGTGGAGAGCATTGCCGGCAACCTGAGCCGTAAACAATTCAACCACATCACCTGCTTGCTAACCGTTGAATTATTGTTTTACACCGGCATGCGCATCGGCGAACTGACGCAAATTCTCCTGAGCGATATAGATTTACAGGATTCCATCATTAAAATCACCGGCAAAGGTAATAGGGAGAGGCGGGTCTTTATCAACGATTCCGAGTTAACTCGCTTGATTGAAGTTTATATCCATTTGCGGCCGCGATATAACCCCAAAGACAAACACCTGTTTATCACCACCCACGGCAACCCGGCATCTCCGCAGTTTTTACGTAAGCTCATCGCCCGTAGCGCCGAACAGGCCAGCATGGAACGCCATATCACTCCTCATATGTTGCGGCACAGCACTGCCACGCATCTGCTGGAAGCCGGAGTAGACATCCGCCATGTGCAAAAACTGCTAGGACATAACAGTATCTCCACTACCGAGATTTATACGCAGGTTAGTGATAACAGTTTGAAGGAGGTGATTTGTAAGGGGCATCCTAGGAGGAAGGTGCTTAAGGAGTGATAACTAGGAATTATTAAATGGCATGGATTGATAACAAAAAAGACGAAATAAGAGCATTGGCCGTAAAAAGATATGATGATACAGAAGATATTTGGTGTCATATGGATACATGGCACACTAT
>Ga0208518_100135_pt1 | contig 32311 bp, 27 predicted proteins | sample LakWasM127_HOW14_2_FD_183937 | JGI IMG/M metagenome (GOLD analysis project Ga0208518, IMG submission 183937) | Freshwater sediment methanotrophic microbial communities from Lake Washington under simulated oxygen tension - Sediment Metagenome... | ecosystem: Environmental > Aquatic > Freshwater >...
ACCGGCCGGGTCGGCTCGAGATCGGTCGCCGCCAGCAGCACGACGCGATAGGCGAACCACGTTCCCCAGTCTGCGTTGATGCCGAGCATGAAGGGCGACGCGTGGTGCCAGCCCGCGATCCGCCCCAGCGCCTGCAGGTCCGCCGGAATGTCGCCGGGGTAGATGATCTCGCCGGCCGTGTCGGGAAATTGCTGCGCGAACCATTGCTCGACCGTCCTCACGCTGAAGTCATCGATCGGGTTTTCCGAGCGCATACCGGAAGCCTTGACCGCTTCCCACAAGCTTCTGCCGCCATGACCGATCAGGATCAGCTGGCGATAGCGATGGTCCGGATCGTAGCGGCCGCGCAGCGCGGCGACCGCGTCCGCGGGCAGTTGGTCCAGATCGACAACGGCCTGCAGGTTGAGGCCCGCGTTGTTCAGCGCGGTGAAGTCGCCTGCCCTCATGCAGGGCTGGAGATCTGCGCCAGCGCCTGTTCGATCACGCCCGAATCGGCGGGCCGCACCAGCCGTGCGACCTCCTGGCCCTGGCGCAGGAAGACCAGGGTCGGCCAGAGCTTGACGCGGAACGAACGTCCCAGGCGACGGCCCGGACCGTCCTCGATCCTGATGTGGCGCACTCCGGGATGCCGGGCGAAAGCCTCCGCGATCAGGGGCTGGGCGGCGCGGCAGTGGCCGCAGTGGGCGGCGCCGAATTCGACGACCGTGGCTCCTTCGAGGGCATCGATTTCCTCGCGCGCGGGTTCAACAATGGAATTCATGGCGGGCAGTCTCGTGGTTTCTTCGGCGTGATTTGGCGTGATTTGGCGTCATCCGGCCGCAGGATTTACATCTTGATGCGGAAGGTTTTTGCTATCACCTGGAGGGCCTCGGGGCTGTCCCACTCCTTGGCGCCGTAGTACTTCGCGAGGACGCGGCCCTGCGCATCGACCAGCAGCGTCAGCGGCAGGCGGTCGGCGCCGAGCATGTTTTCGAGGAACAGCCGGGTGTCGATGAAATGGCTGAAGCTGGTCTTGTATTGCTGCAGGAAGGCCATCGCCTTGTCGGGGTAGTCATCGGTGGAAATGCCGATCACCGTGAATTTATTCCCGCCGCGGCGCGCCAGCCTTTCCAGCGAACCCATTTCCGCCCGGCAGGGGCCGCACCAGCTGGCCCAGACATTGATGATCAGCGGCTTGCCGCGGAACTCCGACAATTCGCGCGACGGCCCGGACAGCCCCTGCATGGGCGCCGGGCGCAGCGTACCGCCGATCGGCACTTCGCCGGGGGTCGCCGCCGAGGCGAGGGGCATCGTGCCGAGCAGGCAGAGCAAGAGGCAGCAGAACAATCGTTTCATGGCCCGAGTCTACCAGTCGCCGCCGCGCCGGCAGAGGCGTAGACTTTGCCGGTGTGCGGGAATGGATCCGCTGCAACGCGACGAACGGAGGTGACGGAATGGCCAAGCGCTCATACCCCCTGTCCAAGGTCTACGGCCTGCTCGAGCCGGGCCCCGTGGTCCTGCTCAGCACGGCACACAAGGGCAAGTTCAACGTCATGGCGATGTCCTGGCACATGATGATGGAGTTCGAGCCGCCGCTCGTGGGCTGCCTCGTCGGCGGCCGCCACCTCATCTTCGAGGCGCTGATGGCGACGCGGCAATGCGTGATCAACATCCCGACCGCGGACATCGCGGACAAGGTGGTCGGCTGCGGCAACACTTCCGGCCGCCGCGTGGACAAGTTCAAGGCCTTCGGCCTGACGCCGCTGCCGGCCAAGACCGTCGACGCGCCGCTGATCGCCGAGTGCTACGCCAACCTCGAATGCCGCGTGGCCGATACGCGGCTGGTGAACCGCTACAATTTCTTCGTGCTCGAAGTGCAGAAGGCCTGGATCGACCCCGCCTGCAAGGACCCGCGCACGCTGCACCACCGCGGCCAAGGCCGTTTCATGATCGCTGGCGAAACCGTCAAGCTGGCCTCGAAAGCCAAGTAGCCGCCGTAGCGCCGGCGCCGACTTTCGCGGACCTCTTACAAAGCGTCGGGCCGCAGGTCGGCCAGCACTTCGCGGAACTGCTCCAGCGCCGCTTCGAGGTCATCGACGATTTCCTGCGCGATGATCTCGGGCGCGGGCAGATTGTCCGAATCGGCCAGCGCCTCGTCGCGCAGCCAGAAGATGTCCAGGCTGGCTTTGTCGCGCGTCGCCAGTTCCTCGTAGTCGTAGGCGCGCCAGCGGCCTTCCGGGTTCTCCGGCGACCAGGTCGGCGTCCGTTCATTGCGCTTCGCCGGGTTGTAGAGCTCGACGAATTCCATCAAATCCTCGACGCGCATCGGGTTCGTCTTCAGCGTGAAATGCTGATTGGTGCGCAGGTCGTAGATCCAGAGCTTCTTCGTCCAGGGAGTTTCCGACGCCGGCTTCTTGTCGAAGAAGATCACGTTGGCCTTGACGCCCTGCGCGTAGAACAGCCCGGTCGGCAGACGCAGCAGCGTATGCACTTCGCACTCGTGCAGGAGCTTGCGCCGGATCGTCTCGCCGGCGCCGCCCTCGAACAGCACGTTGTCCGGCACCACCACGGCGGCGCGGCCGTGAATGCCGAGCAGGGTCTTGATGTGCTGCACGAAGTTGAGCTGCTTGTTCGAGGTCGTCGCCCAGAAGTCGTCGCGTTCGATGATGTCCTTTTCGGTCGTGGTGCGGCCGTCCTCGCCGACGATCACCGTGCTGCTCTTCTTGCCGAAGGGCGGATTGGCCAGCACCACGTCGAAGCGCTCGCCGGGGTCGGCCGCCAGCGCGTCCGCCACCCGTACCGGCACGCTGGTTTCCGAGCCGATGCCATGCAGCATCAGGTTCATCGCGCAGACCCGCGCCGTCGCCTGCACCAGCTCCCAGCCGGTGAAGGCCGCCTCCTTGAGATGGCGCTTTTCAGTGCTGGTGAGGTGCGGGTTCTTGTGCGTGATGTAGTTGTGCGCCGTGAACAGAAAGCCGCCCGTGCCGCAGGCCGGATCGCAAATCCGTTCACCGGGTCTGGGCGCGATGCAGGTCACCATGGCCTGGATCAGCGCCCGCGGCGTGAAGTACTGCCCAGCCCCACTCTTGGTGTCCTGCGCGTTCTTTTCCAGCAAGCCTTCGTAGGCATCGCCCTTCACATCCACATTGAGCGACGACCAGTTCTCCGCATTGATCAGGTCGACGATCACCCGTGTCAGCTTGGCCGGGTCCTGGAACTTGTTCTGCGCCTTGGCGAAGATCAGGCCCAGCGTGCCCTTCTGCCGGCCCAAGGCTTCGAGGATGTGCCGGTAGTGGTCGAACAATTCATCGCCGCTCTTCGCCAGTAATGTCGGCCAGGCATGCTCGGCCGGCACCAAACTGGGCTGGCCGTAGGGCGGCTTGCTGCGCTCGTCGGCCATCTTGAGGAACAGCAGGTAAGTGAGCTGCTCGACATAGTCGCCATACGACATGCCGTCGTCGCGTAGCACATTGCAGTAGTTCCAGAGTTTCTGGACAAGGGTGGAAGCGTTCATGGTTCCTCTCGCAGCAATTCCGGATGCCGCTTCTCAAGCCACTGCCGCGTCGCCGACATCAGCGCCGTGGCCTGTTCGATACATTCCGTCACCGCGTCGCTTTCAATCGGATCGCCAAGGTAGTCGGTGGCGTTGCGCTTGCGGCGCAGGGCATCGAGAACTACCCAGGCATCGTTAGGCAGGCCGAGCGTATGCGGCAGCGACTGGATCATCGTCTGGTGATGGCCGGGTTCGTTGCTGGAGGGACGGAAGCCGCTGGCCATCAGCGCCGCCAGCGCCACCTGCATGATTGCCTTGTAAGCAACATCGAAACGCGTTTCATCGCTGATCCCCGAGGCGTGCGCATCCGCGAGATTCCGCTCGGCCGCGGCCAGCAGGCGCTGGATTTCCTGCGCCGTCGGCGTGTGCGGCTTAAGCCGGCCTATCTTGAGCAAGTTCTGCAAGGTCATGTTCGCTACCCATCAGCCAGATCTTCGATTCACGAATTACGCCGACCACAAAGCCGTCACCTGCCGACCGCTTGCGCGCAAAATCAGCGGGCTTCATCACGGTGGCATTGACTTCGCGGCGCAGACTCTCTTGGGTCGGCGCCAGCGCCTTCACCACGGCCGCGAATCCAGCGCGGCCGAGGACCATCACATCCACATCGCTGCGCGGCCCCTCGCGCCCCGCTGCAACTGACCCATAAACGAAGGCCAGGGATATCTGATCGGCCAGCGGCGCCAATGCCTCGCGCAGCACATCGGCAACGCCTAGCGTTTTGCGCAAAAGTCCGGCCAGCTCCTCGAAAACGGGGCAGGCGGTATTCGCCCGGTAATGAACCTGGCGCCCCGTCTCCTGCCGCAACAGCAAGCCGATCCCGGTCAGCGCCCGCAGCTCGCGATGCAGCGATCCCGGCGAGGCGCCGGTGACGCGTGCCAGTTCGCGCACATGGAGCGCGGACTCGGGGTGCAGCAGCAAGGCCGCCAGCACCGCGGATCGGGTGCCTCCCAGCAAGTGAGTGGCGAGTGACAGGGATGACATATCAGGTTGTTCTCAATATTGCTTCAAATGTAGCAATAATGAGAACGTATGGCAAGGGGGTTCAAGCTCTGAAAGTCGGCGCTGGCGATACGGCGATTCTTCGACCAAACAGTCATCAGGATGCGTGGTCGAGCAAGCGTTCCTGAAAGCGGACATACCGGGAAAGGTGCTGGCTTGCCATGGTGACTTCGTCAGGCGCAAGCACGGCTTTTTCGTTCCCCAGCCAACTCGGCAGTGCCTTCGGCTCCAGCACCCAGAGGTCGCGCTTGTTCTGGCGGCTATCGTTGATGAACCAGCCGGGAAACAGGACGACAGGTTTCACCGGAACGGCTTTGCCGGTGCTTTCCGTCAGCAGCCGCTTCAGCCACGCGGCCTGCGCCAGCGCCTGCACGATGGGATCACGGTCCGGCGTATAGCCGCCTACTTTCAAGGTCTCGCCATCGAAATCGATTTCGGCCTTGCCGCGCAGCGGCTTGCTCCGGGTCTTGGTCTCGATCGTGAAAACTCCCGCCGGGCCGATTACGACATGATCCACATTGAAGTCGTCGGTAACGATGTCGTGGAAGACCTGATAGCCCTTCTCCCGCAGCCCTTCTAGAAATTGCCCCACGGTCTTCTCTCCATCCTCGGCCAGTTGCAGCGCACGGAGTTGCGGCCAGTAACGGCGAAGCTGAAGTACAAAATAGGCCAAGGCTCCCAGGGCAACCACGCTTTGAAGCCAAGGCGTGCCTTTGATTGGCACCAGGTAACGCGCCCATTCGACCATGGCCCAGGTAAGGATCACCATCAGAACAAGCAGCGGCGCCATGAGCTGGTCGAACACAATATCGAGACGCGCTCGACGCACCGACTGGCCCGGGTTGCGCAGCGGCTTGTCTTTGAGGGGGGAACGGGTTTCCGTCATTTGGCATTCACCAAATTCATCGCCGCAACTCGCTGAGTTCTACCCAACCGTTGGCGGACTTGTACTTCCAGAATTTCCAACCGTTGGCGGCTCTACCCACAATCGCTTTGGCCGCGGCAGTAGGCGATTGGTAGAGAGTTCCCTGGAATGAGATATAGCCATCTTTGCGCAGCGATGCCGTGTAGCGCTCGCCCTTGTAGTCCGCCCTCAATACCATGCGACGGTCAACTGAGCCAACGAGAACCAGCGTGCCGTTGCCCGAAGCCGCTTTCTTGCGGCGCCGGTTTTGTGCGAACGCACCGCCCAACAGGCGGGCGCGTTCGTCGGCCTGGTGTTCGGATACCTTCCGGTTCAGTGCGCGCTTCAAATCCTGCGCGCCTGGAAGCCGGCCCTTTACTCGGTTGCCCTGCGGGTCGATGATCCGCAGCAGCAAAGATTCAATCGGCTTGATGTGGTCCCCAGCCGTAGTGAGGTAAACGCTGAAGCGGTTCCACTTCCCCGCGTGGCGGTCCTTGAGGTGATGCTTCACCCTGCCCATCAGATTTGTGGCGAGGCCGACGTAGTAAAGACGCTCATTCTTGTAGAGCGCATAGACCCCGGCATGTCCGCGAATCATGCCCGCCACGATGGAGCGGAAATGGTCGCTCTCCAAAACGTCGCCACCGACGCGTTCAAGGTACTCCCGAACCAAACCGTCCGTAGCCTTCTTCATTTGTATTCCCTCCGCCTCACATCAGATCTACTTCTTCGGTCTATCTGGCGTATTGCCTTTCAGACGTTCAGCCGCTTTGGGCAACACATACTGAGCCTTAAGAATATGTTCCGTAATTTCAAATAGTGCCGCTATATCGGAGTCGTCGGGAACATGTCCGCGATGTGCTGAAGCACTTCCAACATCAATTGCTGCAGCCAATACTGCACTCTCCCGGTCCGAGATATATCCCCTGCTTCTTAGTGCCTGTAGCTTCTTGTCGAAGCTGCCAACGTCGCCCACCAGATCGAGACAAACATCGTCGATTACTGCACGGATACCCATCGCCGATAGCGCCTTTAGCCCATTTGATGAAGCACAGTAGGTTTCGTCGAGGAGCAATTGAGTCGACGCAGGAAGTTCGGAAAGCCACTCAGGCTTCTGCCGCCTCTCGGCTGTCATCAATCGCACCGGGGCAGAACTATCGCTGCCAAGGAAAGCTAGCGGGTCAGCAAAGCCCACTTGCCTGTTGTGAATTGGTTCTGCTTGCAAGCTCTGTAGTTGTCTGATCACATCCGAAAATCGACGAAACCCAAGTATCTGTTCAGAAGGCTGGATATAGGGAGCGTTCGTTTTGCTAAACGAGTTAGACCGCCCTTTCCACCAGGAGCCTTCGACCATATAGCTCAACGCTTCGCAAGCATCGGCAAGGCTAATACCAAGGCACTCCGATAGCGTTATCACAGAGAGCGGCTCTCTCTGGGTTGCTTGATAGTGCGCCCTCAATTCCTGGAAAATCGCTTCGGACCGGTCTAGCAGCCTACGAGCTTGCTCACTATCAATATGAGGCAATGCCGTTACGCTAACAAAGTAGCGCTCGTTTTCCTTTCTTATGAATCCTACCGTTTCAAGGTACTCAATCTGTTCAATCTGATCAAAATGCTCGGCACGGAACGCTAACGAATCAATGCCATCCTCGCCATGCGATTCCTTCAGCATCAGGTCCAGAAGAGTCTTCTGAATTCGATTCATTTCGATCATTGCGGTGCGAAAGCCTTGGCCAGAATGCCTTGACGAAGATTCGTTGCGCGCCTGAGATTGGTTTCTACCTCGGTCTCGGCCTCGCGGGCGATTGAGAGCAGGCGGTCGACTTCGGCGACGATGCGGTGTTGTTCGGCCTCTGGTGGTATAGGTAACGCAATTGCTCTGATTTCGCCGAGTGACAATCTTGGACGTCCAATGCCGTGAAGCACCTCCTTAACTCTCTGTCGCGTGGGAAAACAGTTCAATGCGCTATTGAGGTACTCAGCAGACGCGCTAGGATGAGGCTTGAAGCGGATACAGTCAGCTTTAACGATCGCTGGCCCAACATGGGTTGGGATGAGGCAAGCACGCGGCGGGTTATCACCCAACGAAGCGATGACCAGATCGCCAGCATAAATTCGGTGCTTACGCAGGCGGTCAAAATGATCTTGCGTGATATGTGCGTACTCGTTGGCAAACTCACCATCTTTGATGTTCTGAAGTCGAATTACTCGCGGACCCGTCGCTTGGTAATGCTCAGATTTCAGATTGGAGCCAAACGGACCATCGGTAATCGAGCTGGGCTCGGGTGCTGCTAATTGATCCACTGACGCCCACGCCCACCCATCAGGCAACTCGGGTAGGTCAGCGATATCCGGCGCAACCGGTTCCTTGTATTTGCCCTTGGCTTGCCGCTGGCTGCGGCGGGTTTCGAGGATGCGTTGCAGGAGTTGGGCGCCGGTTTCGTAGTTGCGGTTTTCGCGGCGGGCGAGGTCGGCTTCGGTGGGGACGAGGCGGCCTTCGACTGCGGCTTTGAGGATGGCGGCCTTGTAGCGCTTGAGGTTGGCCTTGACGCGCTTGAGGCCGGCGACGGCTTCGTCGAGACGGGAGAAGTGCTTTTCGAGTTCGGCGACGACGGCACGCTGTTCGACGATGTCGGGCAACGGAACGAGCGAATCTTCAAACTTGCCCTTGGTGATGTGCGCCAGACCGACTCCACCCTGCGCTTTAGCAACATAGCCAGCCACGTTTCGGTTAAGCGCGTAACAGAAGAATCGCTCATCGATCTTCTTCCGGTCAAAGTGCAGATTGAAGATGTGCTGATTCAGAACAGCGTCACCGCCACGCCAGATGTGCGCGCCAAAAGATGTCCCGGGGGTGCCGGACCACGCAAAAAGCAGGTCGCCATGCTGGACGCGAAACCTTGGTTCGATCTCGCCACGGAAATAGTTGAACGGTGCGCTGCCATTCTTGAGATTCTGGATACGAATGATTGGCGCGCCTTCGGTGTCCCATTCTGTTGGCTTGAATGCCCGGCCGTTAGCCGATTTGCAGATGTCGCCGACACGAACTGCCTTCCATTCGCTCACGCCACCAACTCCCGATTCAGTTCCTCAATCACCTTCGGCAGTTGCTCGCCGAATAGCTGATGCACGCGGCCGAGGCCGCCTTCGGTGTTGAAGGGGGTGTAGTTGAAGTCGTCGATCTGGATGCCGAGGTTGGCGGCGATGTGGTCGCGGATCATTTCCAGCCAGTGTTCCTGTTCGGGGGTGAAGGCCTTGCCCTGCTGCGCGAGCCACGCCTTGAAGTTGGCGGCGACACGCTCGGGGTAGGGCACGAGTTCGTTTTCCTGGTGCATGGCGAAGCGCACCAGGCTGACGAGGTCGGTGAGGATACGCCTTGTGCTGCTCCCTTTCACCTTGCTCTTGTCCAGCGCGGCATAGGCCTGCCACAGCGCCGATTCGTCGAACAGGTGCGGCGGCGCGTGCAGGGTGTCGGCCAGGGCTTTGATGTCCTCGAACCTGAGCGGCGCCTTGACCGGGCGGTTGTAGAGGATTTGCAGGGCGGTGATTTCGTCGCGGTGTTGGGCGATGAAGGCTTCGAAGGTCTGCACCAGGCTTTTTGCTCGCTCGGTGGCGGCGGCGGAAAAGCCGGCTTCGAGCAGGGTGTCCCGCGTCACGATGTCGATGATCTGGTCGGCCTGCTGGCGCAGCTTGAGCAGCAGGTTGCGCAGCGCCGGGTCGGCCAGCGGCTTCACGGCCTGGATCATGGCTTCGTTTGCCGCTACGTTTGCCGTGTCACCAGCGCCGACTTTCATTGCTTCGACGATGCCGCGCGCCAGGCTCCTAAGGTCGTGGCCACCGCTGGCTTCAATGACTTTGGCTTTGTCGTCGTCGCCGAGGTCGCGCTCCAGACGGGCCAGGCGCGCGGCGACGGACGAGAGCACTTCGGGTTCGACGTTGCCCAGCGCCACGGCCAGCAAGAGCTTGTCGAAGGGCACCGCCTTCTTCTGGTCCATGGGCCGGCTGTCGGTCTTGTCGCGCTCGCAGACGCCGACGGCGTCGACGATGACGAAGTGGTCCTTGACCACGTGTTCGCCGGGATTCACCGCGCGCAGGTCGGCGCGCTCGATGATGCGCACGCCGCGGCCCTTCATCTGCTCGAAGAAGCTGCGGCTTTTCACGCTGCGCAGGAAGACGACGATCTCGACCGGCTTGATGTCGGTGCCGGTGGCGACCATGTCCACGGTGACGGCGATGCGCGGGTAGTAGCTGCTGCGGAAGGCGCGGATCAGGTTTTCCGGGCTGTCGCCGGTGCTGCGGTAGGTGATCTTCTGCGCGAACTCGTTGCCGCGGCCGAATTCCTCGCGGATGATCTGGACGATGGCTTCGGCGTGGTTGTCGTCCTTGGCGAAGACCAGGGTCTTGGGCAGTTCCGTGCGCTGGGGGAACATCTCGGCCTGCCAGCGATCGCGGAAGGTCTGCACCACAGTGCGGATCTGGTCGGGCGTCTGCACCGCGCGGTCCAGCTCGGTGGGGTCGTAGTCGAAATCCTCGTCGAGCTGCCAGTCGCTGCGCTTGCGCGTGTCGCGCTCCATCACCTGCACCCAGTAGCCGGCCTCCACCTTGCTGCCGGCTTCGGTGACTTCGGTGCGGATGCGATAGACGTCGTAATTGACATTGACGCCGTCGGCCACGGCTTGCTCGTGGCCGTATTCCATGACCAGGTTCTGGTTGAAGAAGCCGAAGGTCTGCTTGTTGGGCGTCGCGGTGAGGCCGATCAGGTAGGCGTCGAAGTAGTCGAGCACCTGGCGCCACAGCTTGTAGATGGAGCGGTGGGCTTCGTCGGTGACGACGATGTCGAAGCTCTCGATCGGGATCGCCGGGTTGTATTCGATCGGCGGCGCGTCGGCGAACAGCGATTCGATGCCCTCGGCGGAATGTTCGTCTTCCTCCTCGGGCAGTTCGCGGCCCTTGAGCATCGAGTACATGCGCTGGATGGTGCAGATGACGACGCGCGCGCTCTTGTCCAGATTGTTGCTGGTCAGGTGCTGGACGATGTATTCCTCGCCGAACTTGAAGTTGTTGTAGGGCGAGAGGTACTGGTCGAATTCCTTCTTGGTCTGGCGGCCGAGGTTGCCGCGATCGACCAGGAACAGCACGCGCCGCGCGCCGGCGAACTTGATCAGGCGGTAGATGAAGCTGATGGAGGTGAAGGTCTTGCCGCTGCCGGTCGCCATCTGGATCAGCGCGCGCGGCTTGTTGGCGGCGAGGCTGGCTTCGAGGTTCTTCACCGCCGTGACCTGCGCCGGCCAGAGGCCGTCTTCGATCAGCACCGGCATGTCGCGCATGCGGGCGAGGAAAGTCGGCGCCGGCTCTGCGGCGGCGTTTGCTGCGGCGGCCGGCCCAGCGACTAGATAGCGCAGCCACTCGCCCAGCATCTCGGGCGTATGGAAGGCGAAGACGGGACGGGCGCGCGGCTCGGGATCGAGCCCGTTGGTGAAGTGGGTTTCGATGCCGGTCGATTCGTAAAGGAAGGGCAGCGGCCGGCGCCAGGCCGGCAGGCTCGCGGGCAGGCCCTGCGCGTAGCGGCCCGACTGGAACTCGACGCCGGTCAGCGTGGCGCCCTGCTTCTTGGCTTCGATGATGCCGGCGGCCTTGCCGTCGATATAGAGCAGGTAATCGGCGAAGCCGAAGCCGGTTTCGAGCGGAAATTCACGGATGGCGACGCCGCGCGCGGCGTGGATGTTGGCCTCGGTGAGGTCGCACACCTGCCAGCCTGCGGCTTTCAGCAGGCGGTCGATTTCCTCCCGTGCTTGTTGTTCCGGCTGCGCCATGGGCCTCGATGCCGTTTGACTATGGGGTAAATCATCGCACAAATCGGGCAAATTGCCGCGCTTGAGGGTTTTCGGAGCCTTTGCCGCCGTAGCGCCAGCGCCAGCGCTCTGCGTCCTGCGGAACCTCTTGTCCGGAACTTTGGGCGAAGCCGCCGCGTCTGATACGCTCTGTGCCCGGCGTTATTCACGCCGTATCCAACGCTTCCCAGGAATTGTCCATGCGCACCGAAACACCCCACGCCATTTATCTCAAGGACTACACGCCGCCGGCCTGGCTGGTCGATACGGTCGATCTCCACGTCGAGATCCACGACGGCTACGCCGAAGTCCGCGCCACGCTCGCCTGCCGGCGCAATCCGCGCGGCCCCGGCGGCGCGCTGGTGCTGCATGGCGAGGAGCTGGCCCTGCGCGCGGTCGGCCTCGACGGCACCGCGCTGGCGCCTTCGCGCTACACCCTGGCCGACGACACGCTGAGCATCTTCGGCGTCGATTCCGCGCCATTGCCCGATACTTTCGTGCTCGAAACCGTGGTGCGCATCGAGCCGGACAAGAACACCCAGCTCTCCGGCCTCTACCGGTCGCAGGACGGCTACTTCACCCAGTGCGAGGCCGAGGGTTTCCGTCGCATCACCTTCTTCCCCGACCGGCCCGACGTGATGTCGCGCTACACCTGCACCATCGAGGCCGAGCGCGAGCGCTTCCCGCAACTCCTGAGCAACGGCAACCTCGTCGCGTCCGGTGTCAGCGAGCACGACGCCGCGCGCCACTGGGCGCGCTGGGAAGATCCGTACGTCAAGCCGGCCTACCTGTTCGCGCTGGTCGCGGCGAAGCTCGACGTGCTCGAAGACAGCTTCGTTACAGCCTCGGGACGCAAGGTCCGCCTCGCGGTCTATGTCGAGCCCGGCAAGCTCGACCAGTGCGGCCACGCCCTGGCCGCGCTGAAGAAGGCCATGGCCTGGGACGAGCAGCGCTTCGGCCTCGAGATGGACCTCGACCACTACATGATCGTCGCGGTCGGCGACTTCAACATGGGGGCGATGGAGAACAAGGGCCTCAACATTTTCAACACCAAGTACGTGCTGGCGCGCCCCGACACCGCGACCGACATCGACTACCAGAACATCGACCGCGTCGTCGCCCACGAGTACTTCCACAACTGGACCGGCAACCGCGTCACCTGCCGCGACTGGTTCCAGCTCTCGCTCAAGGAAGGCCTCACGGTGTTTCGCGACCAGGAATTCGGCGCCGACGTGCACTCGCGCGCCGTGACGCGCATCCAGGAGGTGCGCGGCCTGCGCATGGGACAGTTCCCCGAGGATGCCGGGCCCATGGCGCATCCGATCCGTCCCGCGTCCTACGCCGAGATCAACAATTTCTACACCGCGACGGTGTACGAAAAAGGTGCCGAAGTCGTGCGCATGATCCACACGCTGCTCGGCCGCGAAGGATTCCGCAAGGGCATGGACCTCTACTTCGAGCGTCATGACGGGCAGGCGGTGACCTGCGATGATTTCGTCGCCGCGATGCAGGATGCGTCGGGAGTGGACCTCGGCCAGTTCCGCCGCTGGTACTCCCGCGCCGGCACGCCGCACCTGAAGGCGGCAGGCAGCTACGACGCGGCGGCCAGACGCTACACGCTGACGCTGACGCAGTCGCTGGCGCCCACGGCCTACGAGCAGCGCCTTGCAGAGGCCGGCATGGCGGTCGACGCGGGTCCGCTGCACATCCCGGTGGCGCTCGGCCTGGTGCTGCCCGACGGCAGCGATGCTCTGCCGGAAGTTACCTGCGTGCTGTCGCTGACCGAAACGACGCAGAGCTTCGTCTTCGAGAACATTCCGGCCGCGCCCGTCGCCTCGCTGCTGCGCAACTTCTCGGCGCCGGTGCACCTCGATTTCGCGCAGACCGATGCCGAGCTCGCGCACCTGATGGCACACGACTCCGACCCGTTCAACCGCTGGGAAGCTGGGCAGCGTCTCGCCACGCGCGTGCTGCTGGCCGGCATCGCTGCCGGCGGCGAAGGCGATGCCTGGATTACTGCGAGCCTGGTCGCCGCCGTTCACCGCGTGCTCGAGGACGGCATGCGTGGCGATGCCGCGCTCGCCGCCGAAGCCCTGATGCTGCCGGCCGAGCAGGTGCTGGCCGAGGAGGTCGCGGCAGCCGGCAAGGTGATCGACCCGGAAGCCATCCACCACGCCCGCCTCAATCTGCGCCGCCACCTCGCCACGCAGCTGCGCTCCGCCTTCGAGGCGGCATGGTCCGCGCTCGCACCGGGCGAGCCCTATGCCCCGGACGGTGCCCAGGTCGGCCGCCGCGCCCTGCGCAACCTTTGCCTCGGCTACCTGGCCGATAGCGAGGAGGGCTATGTCCGCGCCTCCGTGCTGCCGCGGCTGCTGACGCAGCTCGAGCAAGGCGGCAACATGACCGACGTGATCGCCGCCCTGTCCATGCTGGCCAACCTCGATCTGCCCGAGCGTGCCAGCAGCCTCGCTGCCTTCCATGCGCGCTGGCAGGGCGAGGCGCTGGTGATCGACAAGTGGCTGCAGGTGCAGGCGACCTCGCGCCTGCCCGAGACCACGGCGCGGGTGCGTGAGCTGATGCAGCACCCGGCCTTCGACCTGAAGAATCCGAACAAGGTCTATGCGCTGCTGCGCAGTTTCTGCGCCGCCAACCCGCGCCATTTCCACGCCGCCGACGGCAGCGGCTACGCTTTGGCTGCCGAGGTGATCATCGAATTGCAGGCGATGAACCCGCAGGTCGCGGCGCGCCTGGCGCGCAGCTTCGACCGCTGGCGCCAGTTCGATGCCGTGCGCCGGGGGCACGCGCAGGCGGCACTGGAGCGAATCGCCGCCTGCGAAGGTTTGGCGCGGGGCGTCGCCGAGATCGTTGGCAACGCCCTGAAGTGAAGCGGGCTCACCACATACGGGAGGACGCACGATGAAAGTCGCGGTGATGGGTGCCGGAGCGGTCGGCTGCTACTACGGCGGCATGCTGGCGCGTGCCGGCAATGAAGTGGTCCTGATCGGGCGGCCGCAGCATGTGGCGGCGATCCGGCGCGATGGCCTGCTGCTCGACACGCAGTCGTTTCGCGAGCACGTTCCCGTGCAGGCCGCCACCGACGCCGGCGGCATCGCGGGCGCGCAGGTCGTTCTTTGCTGCGTCAAGTCGACCGACACCGAAATTGCGGGGGCGCAGATGAAGCCGCATCTCGCGCCTGGCGCCGTGGTGCTGAGCCTGCAGAACGGCTACGACAATGCCGCGCGGCTGCAGGCGGTGCTGGGCTGCGAAGTCATGCCGGCCGTCGTCTACGTCGCCACCGAAATGGCCGGACCGGGCCACCTCAAGCACCATGGACGCGGCGAACTCGTGATCGGACCGTCGGCCGTGAGCGGGGAGTTGGTCGCGCTGTTCGCCGCCGCTGGGGTGCCGGTGGAGATTTCGGGCAACGTGGCCGGCGCCCTATGGGCCAAGCTGATCCTCAATTGCGCCTACAACGCCGTCTCCGCCATCACGCAAATGCCCTACGGCCGCATGGTCCAGGGGCCGGGCGTGGAAGACGTGATGCGCGACGTGATGGAGGAGTGCCTCGCCGTGGCACGCGCCGACGGCGTAACCGTGCCTGGCAACATCTGGGAGGCCGTGCAGCGCATCGCGGCCACCATGGCCGGTCAGCTCTCCTCGACCGCCCACGACGTGGCGCGCGGCAAGCCGAGCGAGATCGATCACATTAACGGCTATGTAATGCGCCGCGGCGCGGCGCTGGGCATCGCGACGCCGGTCAATCGCGTGCTGCATACCCTGGTCAAGCTGCTCGAAAGCCGCCCGCCGGCGACCGCGACAAGCTAGCCGGGGCGCAATGCCGGCGGGACAGAACCGGGCACAATGGCTTAGCATGTACAACCCGGCACTGATGCCATTCCCTATCGGCATGACGGTTCAGCCATGAGTTTCCATTTCCTGCAAAGCCTGTTCAATCCGCAAAGCATCGCGGTGATCGGCGCCAGTGCGCGGCCGCAACGGATCGGCAACGTGCTGATGCGCAACCTGTTGGCCGGCGGCTTCGGCGGCGTCATCATGCCGGTGAATCCGAAGCGGGAGGCCGTGGCCGGCGTGCTGACCTATCCGAACGTCGCCGCCCTGCCGCAGACGCCCGATCTCGCGATCATCTGCACGCCGGCGGCCACCGTTCCCGCCCTGCTCGAAGACCTCGGCCGCCGCGGCACGCGCGCCGCAATCATCATGGCGGGTTACCTGGCGACCACCTTCGACGCCGGCGGGCGGCCGCTCGAAGCGGTGGTTCTCGAAACGGCGCGACGCCATGGGATACGGCTGCTGGGCGGCAGCACGCTGGGCATCCTGGTGCCGAAAGCGGGCATCAACGCCACGTTTTCCCAGATGCGGGTGGAACCGGGCAAGCTCGGCTTCGTCTCGCAGTCCGACGCCGTCGGCACCATGGTGCTCGACTGGGCGCTGCCGAAGAAGGTCGGCTTTTCGCACTTCGTGTCGCTCGGCGACGGGCTGGACATCGGCTTCGGCGAAGTCCTCGATTTTCTCGCCAGCGATCCGGACACGCAGGCCATCCTGCTTTACATCGAATCGATACGCGACCGCCGCAGCTTCATGGCGGCGGCCCGCGCTGCGGCGCGGAACAAGCCGGTGGTGGCGATCAAGGCGGGACGCGCGCCGCATCCGCGCCTGCCGGCAGGCGCGGAGGCCTCGGGTCTCGGCATGTCGGACCTGATCAGCAGCGACGACGTCTTCGACGCCGTGCTGCGCCGCGCCGGCATCCTGCGCGTCGAGCATCTCGACGAACTGTTCGGCGCCGTGGAGACCGTGGTGCGCTCGCGGCCGATCGGCGGCAGCCGCCTGGTGGCGATCAGCAACGGCGGCGGCGGCGGCATCATGGCCGAGGACAGCCTGTATCTGGGCGGCTATACGATGCCCGCGCTCGAAGAACAGACGGTGGCGAAGCTGCGGAAAGTCCTGCCGGCGACCTGGGACGGCTGCAATCCGATCGACGTCCGCGTCGATGCCAGCGCCGCGCGCTACGAGGCGGTGCTCAAGGTGCTCTGCGAGGAGCGCGCGGCGAACGCCATACTGGTGATGCATACGCCGAATGCGCTCAGCAGCAGCGAGGAGATCGCCGAGACGGTGATCAAGGCCGCGAAATCCATCACCTGCAACCTGCTCACCTGCTGGATCGGCGACGAAAGCGTCGCCGCCGAACGCATGCGCTTCGTCGATGCCGGCATTCCGACGTTCTCGACGCCGGGACACGGCGCCCGGGCCTTTCTGCATATCGACAATCATCGCCTGGCGCGCGAACTGCTGATGCAGGTGCCGCCGTCGGTTTCCAGCAGCTTCACGCCCGATGTCGATGGCGCGCGCAGGGTCGTGCGCGAGGCTTTGGTCGGAGGACGAACCCAGCTCGCCGAGGCGGAATCGAAAGCGATTCTCTCTGCCTACGGCATTCCGGTGGTGGCCACCCACGCCGCAGCCGATCCGCAGGAAGCGGCGCAGGTCGCGCAGCGCATCGGCTTGCCCGTGGCGCTGGCCGTGATTTCGCGCGACCTGCGGCGCAAGTGGGACATCGGCGGCGTCGCCCTCAACCTCGAAACCGCCGAAGCCGTGGAAGCCGCCGCGCGCGGCATGATCGAGCGGGCGCGGATCAAATATCCCGACGTGACCATCAGCGGCTTCAACCTCCAGTCCATGCTGCCGCGCGGCCATGCGCGGCAGCTGCTGGTCGGCGTCGTCACCGACCCGCTGTTCGGCCCGCTGATCATTTTCGGCGAAGGCGGCCGCGCAGCGGGAATCTACCGCGGCATGGCGGTGGGCTTGCCGCCGCTGAACCTGCCGCTGGCGCACGACCTGGTCGGCCGCAGCCGGGCGGCGGCACTGCTCGAGACGCACCGCGGCGATCCCGCGGCGGATCGCGAGGCCATCGCCCTGGTATTGACCAAGGTTTCGCAGCTGCTGATCGATCTGCCGGAGATCGTCGAACTCGACATCAATCCGCTGTTCGCCGACGACAAGGGCGTGACCGTCGTCGATGCCCACATTCAGTTATCCGCGGCGCCGGTCGATGCGCATCGCTTCGCGATCCAGCCCTATCCGAAGGCGCTGGAGCAAACCACCACGTTGCGCAACGGACGGGCGGTGCTGTACCGCCCGATCCGTCCGGAAGACGAGGCCGCGCACTATGTTTTCCTGTCGCACATGAGCGAGCAGGACCTGGTCTACCGCTTCTTCCACTACGTCAAGCAGATCCCGCGCCGCGACATGGCGCGCCTGACGCAAATCGACTACGACCGCGAAATGGCCTTCATCGCCAGCGCCCAAGGCGAGCAAGGCGAACCGGAAACCCTCGGTGTCGTGCGCATCGTCGCGACACCGGACAACCATACCGCCGAATTCGCCATCATCATCCGTTCCGACATGAAGGGCCAGGGCATAGGATCCGGCCTGCTGCGCAAGATGATCGACTATTCCCGCGAGCGCGGCATCCGGATATTCAGTGGCGACGTGATGTACGACAACCAGCCGATGCTGGACCTGCTCAAGGGCTTCGGCTTCACGTTCGGCCGCAGCGAAGAAGCGGGCATCGTGCGCTGCACGCTCGAGCTGCAGCCGGCGAAGTCTTAGAAGCAGTTGCAGGGAGCGCGTTAGCACGGTTCGTACAAGCTGCCGGTGTCGCAATGTTGCTGAACTTGAGGTAGCGAATGGCACTTCTCGAAATCGATCGCTTGAGATTTCGCGTGCCGGAACGGGTGGTGCTGGACGGGGTGGATTTGACCGTCGAAGCCGGCGAGATTCACGCGCTGGTCGGCACCAACGGCACCGGCAAGAGCACGCTCGCGTATCTGGTCATGGGCTGCGAGGGTTATCGTCCCGGTGCCGGCGAGATTCGTTTCGATGGCCGCCCCATCGATGCGCTGCCTCTTCACGAACGCGCACGCCTTGGCATCACCCTGGCCTGGCAGGAACCGGCCCGCTTCGAAGGGCTGTCGGTTGGCGATTTTCTGCGCCTGGGCAAGAGCGGGGTGGATGCGCAGGACTGCCTCCATCATGTGGGTCTGGCGCCGACGGACTACCTGAACCGCATGGTGGACAAGACCCTGAGCGGCGGCGAACGCAAGCGTATCGAACTGGCTTCCGTGTTGGCCCTTGCCCCGCGCCTGGTGATACTGGACGAACCCACGGCGGGAATAGACCTGCTGTCGATTGGCGAAATAATAGGCGTCATCAGAACCTTCAAGGCGCACGGCGCCGGGGTGCTGCTCATTACCCATCGCGAGGAAATCACCCGCATAGCCGATCGCGCATCGCAACTCTGTGGTGGGCGCATCGTCTGCAGCGGCAATCCGGAAATCGTGGCGGCCAATTACCGTGGCCGGGCCTGTCTGCGCTGCAACGGCGAGGAGTGTCACGATGAGCGAAATTGATGGTTTGCTGACGGCGCTGGGCAGCCAGGGTGTGGATCGCGCCATCCTCGCCGATGTGCAGACCGCGCACGTGATGGCAAGCGGCCAGCGACTGTTGAGCCTGCGGCGGGTGCCGGGGCTGACACTTGCGGCCGAAGAAAGCGCGGACGGCATCGTCGCCGACATCCGCGTCGCGCGCGGCACGCGACTGGCACACCCCCTGCATCTGTGTTTCGGGGTCCTGCCGTCCGTCGGCCGGCAGCACATCCGCATGCACCTGGTGCTGGAGGACGACGCTGCGCTCGACATCGTGGCTCACTGCTTTTTTCCCAACGCCGAGCGGGTCGAGCATCTGATGGATGCCGTGATCGAGGTCGGCGCCGGTGCCCGGCTTGCCTACACGGAAGGCCATTACCATGGCCCCTACGGCGGCGTGACCGTGGTGCCCCGGGCGACGGTGAAGGTGGGCAAGCGTGGTCTCTATCGCTCCGATTTCTCCCTCACTACGGGACGCGTCGGCAAGCTGGACATCGACTACGAGGTTGAAGCGGACGAGGAAGCCGTGGTCGAGCTCACTGCCCGGGTGTTCGGCCACGGCAATGACGCCATTCGCATCCGCGAGCGACTGGTGCTGGCAGGGCGCGCGGCGCGCGGCCTGATCAAGACCCGTGTCGCCGTGGAGCACGATGCCACGGCAGAGATCGTCGGCATCACCGAGGGCAATGCGGCTCAGGCCCGCGGGCACGTCGACTGCATGGAAATCGTCAAGGATCGGGCGATGGCCAGCGCACAACCGCTCGTGAAGGTGACCCATCCCGAGGCCAAGGTCACCCATGAGGCCGCGATCGGCAGCGTGGATCACCACCAATTGGAAACGCTGATGGCCCATGGACTCTCGCCGGAAGAGGCGGTCGACCTGATCGTCGGCGGCTTGCTGGGGACGAGGGACGAGAGCCGCATTGCCGGAACGGGTAGGGCAGAGGCGATCGTATGGAAAAAGTGACGGCAAGTGCGCCAGCCGGAACGCTCCACGATTTCAAGGTGATGCGGTGCGACATCACCGCGGAGGTTGAATTCCTCCCCCTCCGAGACTGGCAGAGCCGCCTCTCAGCACCAGGTTGTCCGACAGACTTTATTGTTCGCGATCATCGTCCTACCAGAGCGTTTCCCGCTCCGCGCTGGATGAAATCTTGTGGAAGGTCAGGTCGGCGCCGTTGAATTCGTCTTCCGGTTCGAGGCGGATGCCGACGGTCATTTTCAGCACGCCATAGACCAGGATGCCGCCGCCCAGCGCCACCGCAATGCCGAGCGCGGTGCCGGCGAGCTGACTCATGAAGGCGACGCCGCCCAGGCCGCCCAGCGCCTTGGCGCCGAAGATGCCGGCGGCGACTCCGCCCCAGGCGCCGCACAGGCCATGCAGCGGCCAGACGCCGAGCACGTCGTCTATCTTCCAGCGGTTCTGCGTCAGCGTGAACATGCCGACGAAGAGGCCGCCGGCGACGCCGCCGGTGATCAGTGCGCCTAGCGGATGCATGAGGTCGGAGCCGGCGCAGATGGCGACCAGCCCGGCCAGCGGGCCGTTATGGACGAAGCCCGGGTCGTTGCGGCCGGCCACCAGCGCCACCAGCGTGCCGCCGACCATCGCCATCAGCGAGTTCATCGCGACGAGGCCGGAGACCTTGTCCAGCGTCTGCGCGCTCATGACGTTGAAGCCGAACCAGCCGACGACCAGGATCCAGGCGCCGAGCGCGAGGAAGGGAATGCTCGATGGCGGATGCGCCGATATGCCGCCGTCCTTGTGGTAGCGTCCGCGCCGCGCGCCGAGCAGGATCACGGCGGCGAGTCCGATCCAGCCGCCGACGGCGTGCACCACCACCGAGCCGGCGAAATCGTGGAACTCTTCGCCGAAGCTGGCCTTGAACCAGTCCTGGATGCCGTAGGCATGATTCCAGGCAATGCCCTCAAAGATCGGATAGATGAAGCCGACCAGCAGGAAGGTGGCCGCGAGCTGCGGGCCGAAGCGGGCGCGCTCGGCGATGCCGCCGGAGACGATGGCCGGGATCGCGGCGGCGAAGGTCAGCAGGAAGAAGAACTTGGTCAGCTCGAAGCCGCTCTTTTGCGAGAGGACTTCGGCGCTGGAAAAGAAATGCACGCCGTAGGCGATGCCGTAGCCGATGAAGAAGTAGGCCAGGGTCGAGACCGAAAAGTCGGTGAGGATCTTCACCAGCGCGTTGATCTGGTTCTTCTTGCGCACCGTGCCCAGTTCCAGAAAGGCAAAGCCGGCATGCATGGCCAGGATCATGATGGCGCCGAGCAGAATGAACAGCACGTCGGCGGATGTCTTGAAATTCTCCATTGCGGGGCTCCCAAAGGCCTAAAGGCACGAATGGGATGCATGAAAGCAATGACCATTCCCGCCAATAAATCAGTGATAAATCAAGAGGATCGTCCAGCAGAGCAGAGCATAGCGCACCTTGGTGGTGCGAACGGGCCGGACTTTGCACCGCAATGGTGAGAGTCGGCGCTGGCAAGACGGCGCAAACCGTGCGTGACGGAGTCTCAGTGAAGGCTGACGCCCGCTTTTTGGGCGTCGAGCGCGGCGGCCATGATTGAAACTCTTGGGCGCCTATTTTGGTGCGTTGTTCGCGTTGCCCGGAGGCTCATAGCTACGCGGCATCAGCACCCACATGCGCCCCTGCTGGCGCATTTTCCCGGCCTGGCTGCCGGCTGCGGGGCCGCTGCCCCAGAAGAAGTCGGCGCGCACGACGCCGCGGATGGCGCCGCCCGTGTCCTGTCCAAGCATCAGCCGGCTTAGCGCCTGCGTACTGTTCGGTCGCGTCGTGGCGAGCCAGATCGGTGCGCCCAGAGGCACGTGGCGCGGGTCGACGGCCAGGGAGCGTTCGGGCGTCAGGGCCAGCCCCATGGCGCCTTGCGGTCCGCTGCCTTCGACCGGCAGTTCGCGGAAGAACACCAGGCTCGGATTCGCGTTGAGCAGTTCCGCGAGCCGCGACGGATTGGCCCGGGCCCAGTTCTTGATGCCCTGCATCGAGGCTTGTTCCGGCTTGAGTTCGCCGCGTTCGATCAGCCAACGGCCTATCGAACGGTAGGGATGGCCGTTCTGGTCGGCGTAATTGAGGCGCACGCGGGTGCCGTCGGCGAGCTGCACCTGGCCGGAGCCCTGAATCTGCATGAAGAAAAGATCGATCGGATCGTCGATCCAGAGGAGGGCCTGAGGTGAGCGCTTGCTCTCCTGTGGTATCCATTCGGCGCGCGAGTAGTAAGGCACTAGCTTGCGCCCCTCGATGCGGCCGCGCAGGCGCAGGTGCTTGAGTTCCGGATAGAGCTCGGCCAGTTCGACCACGATCAGGTCGTCGGGCGGACCGAAGACGGGATAGGAGTAGCCGCGAGTTTCGAAACGGCTGCCTTTCAGGACCGGTTCGTAATAGCCGGTGATCAGTCCCGTGCGCGAGCCGTCGGGATTGACCAGCGCCCAGGGCCGGAATTGCGCCTCGAACCACGCACGCAAGGCCGGCGCATTCCGGTCGTCGATGCTGCGTGCCGAACTGCAGACCGGCTGCCATTGCTCTTGCCTCTCCAGGCTGCGGCAACTGGCGACCAGGGCGGCGAACGCGGCGCCGGGATCATCGCTGTTCCAGCCCGGCAGGTCGTTCCATTCGGCGGGCTGCAGGGGCTTCTCGGGCGGCTTGGGCGGCACCACTGGCGGACACACCGGGCAGACCGGGCAAGCCGCTGGGATGGGACAGGCGTCGACCCGCATGTCTGACGGGACAGGCAACTGCGCGCAGCCGGCGACGACCAGCAGCACCACCAGGGCGGGAAGGAATCGAAACATGAATCTGCTAAAGTGCCATGCTTTCAAGAGCCCGCAAGCTTAACCGATGTAGGGCATATTCCTTGAACCGGGCCCCTGGCGGGACCGGCCCGACGGCCTCCCAAGAGACAGCGATGACCGACCCCTCCCATGCTTTTGCTCCCCTGATCGACCGCCTCGACGCCCTGTTCGATCGCCTTGACACCATCCTGCCGCCGGCCTTGCCGCCGCCCGACTGGTCGGCCCCGGCGTTTCGCTGGCGCACCCGCGCGGGACGCGGCTGGCTGGAGGCGGTCAAGCATCCGCACCGCATCCGCTTCGAGGACCTGCAGGGCGTCGATGACCAGAAGCAGCGCATCGCGCAGAACACCAAGCAGTTCGTCGCCAAGCGCAGCGCCAACAACGTGCTGCTCACCGGCGCGCGCGGCACCGGCAAGAGTTCGCTGGTCAAGGCGGTGCTGAACCAGTTCGCGGCCAAGGGATTGCGGTTGATCGAAGTCGACAAGGACGACCTCGTTCATCTGCCGGAGATCGTCGATCTCATCGCCGGCCGCCGCGAGCGCTTCATCATTTTCTGCGACGACCTTTCCTTCGAGTCGGGCGAGCCCGGCTACAAGGCGATGAAGAGCATCCTCGACGGTTCGATCACCGGCATGCCGGACAACCTGCTGGTGTATGCGACCTCCAACCGCCGCCACCTGATGCCGGAGAAGATGTCGGAGAACCTCGAGACCAAATACAACGCCGACGGCGACATCCATCCCGGCGAGACGACCGAAGAAAAGGTTTCACTCTCGGAGCGCTTCGGCCTCTGGCTGTCCTTCTATCCCTTCGGCCAGGATCACTACCTCGAAATCTGCGCCCACTGGCTGGCCGAGTTCGGCATGTCGGAAGCGCAGATCGCCGCGGCGCGCGGCGAAGCCTTGCAATGGACGCTGATGCGCGGTTCGCGCAGCGGCCGCGTGGCCTGGCAGTTCGCCCGCGACTATGCCGGGCGCCACGCCAAGAAGCCTGCCGCCTCGAAGTGAGCAAAATCACTGACGTCGCTGCCGCCGTCATCGAACGGCGGACGGCCGATGGCGTAATCGAATTTCTGCTCGGCCAGCGCGCGCCGGGCACCTTCTACCCCGGCTTCTGGGAATTTCCCGGCGGCAAGGTCGAGCCCGGCGAAACGCCGCACGACGCGCTGGTGCGCGAGCTGCACGAGGAGCTCGGCATCGAGGTGTCGCGCGCCGATCCCTGGCTGCGCCGCCAGCACGTCTATGAACACGCCCATGTGCGGCTGAACTTCTTCCGGGTACGCGAATGGCATGGCGAGCTGCACGACAATGTGCATAGTGCGCTGGCTTGGCAGCGCGCCGGCGGCCTCACGGTTTCGCCGATGCTACCGGCCAACGCGCCGGTGCTGGCCGCGCTGGCGCTGCCCGATTTCTACGCCATCACCCATGCCGGAGAGATCGGCATCGACGCGCAGTTGCTGGCTCTGGCCCATGCGCTCGAAGGCGGCCTGCGGCTGGTGCAGCTGCGCGAGCCGAAGCTCGATGCGGGGCGTCGCGCGGCCTTCGTCCATGCCGCCGTGGACCTCTGCCATCAGTACGGCGCGCGGGTGCTGGTCAATGGCGATGCGGCGCTGGCGCAGGCGGCGGGCGCGGACGGAGTGCACCTGCCGGCCGTGCAGCTGGCGGCGCAAACCGTGCGGCCGGATTTTCCGCTGGTCGCGGCGTCCTGTCATTCGACAGAAGAACTGGAATTGGCCGGGAGACTCGGCTGCGACTTCGCGGTCTTCGGCCCGGTGCGGGCGACGGCCACCCATCCGGGCCTGGCCGGCATCGGCTGGGACAATTTTGCCGCCGCGGTCGGCGTGCCGCCGCTGCCGACTTTCGCCCTGGGCGGGCTTTCTCGTGCTGAACTGGATCTTGCGCAGCGGGCCGGGGCCCACGGCATTGCGGCAATTCGCGCCGCCTGGGACCACTAGCGCTTCAGGCCGGCGCTACTCGGACTGATCTTCCGGGTGCGGTTCCTCGGCGGCCTCGACACGGTACTGGCCGGTGGCCCAGGCACCCAGATCGACGCCCTTGCAGCGCGCCGAGCAAAACGGCCGATGGCGATTTTCAGGAGTCCACTCGACCAGAGCACCGCAGCTCGGGCAGGTGACGACGCGCGGCGCAGCAGGCTTTACAGGTTGCACAGCGTGAGTTCGAAATCTACCGTCGAATCTATCTGGCGCGGCCGCTGATCCATGTCCGGGCGCAGGAAGCGGATGTTGATGGCGAACTTGCCTGCCGAAATTTCCGGCAGGCAGGGATCGCCTTGTCCGATCTTGAGGCGGATCAGCTGCGCGCTGCGGCCGCTCAGCATGAGTTGAAAGGCGCCGCGCTGGGCGGTCTTGTGCTCCGCGCGGCCGGAGGCACGCAGCAGGCGCAGCACGATCGCCAGCCCGGCGCGGATCGGCATCATCGGCGCGATCCAGCCGCGCAGGTCCTGCTGGCGCAGCGCCGCCTCGCGATGCCGCCAGTAGTGATAGCCCGGCAGGTCGAACTCGCAGACGCCGCCGGGAATCGCGGCGCGGTTCTTGATGGTCATCAGCCACTCGTTTTCGCGCAGGTAGTGGCCGATCTTGCCGTGCATGGCGAGCAGCAACGCGCTGGCCTGCTCGATTTCGTAGAGCGCGCCGGAGAGCGCGTCTTCGGAAATCTCGGGGTTGTTGCGGAAGGAAAGCAGAATCTGGCGCTGGCGTTCGAGCTCCTGCACCAGGTCGAACTTCAGCTCGGCGCGGCCGGCGACCTCGAGAATCTCGAACAGGGTAACGAGCGCGACATGGTGCTCCATCGCGCCTTCGGCGCCGGCGAAATGAGTGATCTTGTCAAAAAGATCTTCAAGCCGCAGCAGCGTGCGAACGCGCTCGCTCAGAGGGTATTCGTAAGTGATCACGCGCCGGTCGAGTGGAGAAAATTCGTGAGATTGTGACCCAAATCAATGCAAACCTCAATAAATCCCTCGGGCCAATGCCAAATAGTTCACATGGAGACGCTCCACCTGGGGCGGCAGGGCGGCGAGTTCGCCGTCATTATCGATGACGTCGTCAGCCGCCGCCAGTCGTTCGGCGCGCGTCGCCTGTGCCGCAAGAATGCGTTCGATCTCGCTCCGGGCAAGCCCGTTGCGGCGCATGACGCGGTCGATCTGGGTGGCCTCCGCGCAATCGACCACGGCGATCCGGTTCACGCGCTTGCGGTAGTCGCCGGACTCGACCAGCAGCGGCACCATGAGGATGGCATAGGGAGAGCCGGCCGGCTTTGCCGCAAGGCGGCGCTCGCTTTCGGCGCGAATCAGCGGATGCAGGATTGCCTCGAGGCGCTTGCGCGCCGACGGGTCGGCAAAGACGATCGCGCGCATGGCGGCGCGGTCCAGCGCTCCGTCGGCGCCTGCCGCACCTTCGCCGAACTCGGCGCGAATGGCCGGCATCGCGGCACCACCCGGCGCGGTCAGTTCGTGGGCAATGGCATCGGTATCGATCACCGGCACGCCTCGCGCTGCGAACAGGTCGGCGACCGCGCTCTTGCCGCTGCCGATGCCGCCGGTGAGGCCGACCACGAAGGTCATTGCGGAATCACGCAGCACACTCGCCGATGGTGGCATCGGCATGGGGCGCAACCAGTTTCGGCAGATGCTGCTGCAGCGTCGAGGCGGGGGCGCGGGTTTCGAGCCGGGCCTTCAGCGGCGGCTGTTCGCGGGCATCGATCCGAGCCGACTTGATGCCGCGCTTGTTCAGGCCCTGCAACAGTTCGCGTGCCGCGGCTTCGGCGGGGAAGCTGCCGAAGACGATTTCGAAGCGACCATTTTCGAGGGCAACGATGCGGTGGTCCTGGGCGCCGAAGCGGGTCAGCTCGGCGGATTTCCTGTCGGCTGCAGCCTTGTTGGCCAGGTCGCCGATGAGTACCAGGTGGAGCGGCGGTTCCTGCTGCGGCAGGACTTTGGCTGCGCCGCCGAAAGCTTCGACGGCGGTCTTCAGGGCCTCGGCTCCGGCCACGGTCAGGCCGTTGATCAGGCGACAGACCGGCTCCTCCTTCTTCGCCGGCGGCGCCTTGACGTCGCGCACGATGCGCAGTTTGTCGGCCTGGAACTGCTGCGCCAGCCGCTGCGGTTCGCGGCTGTCGTCGGTTGCCCCGAAATAACCTTGTGCCCAGGCAAAGAAAAACAGGTTTGCAAACACCAACAGGAAGAAGAAAAGCCTAATGGTCACGCCCCCCGGCAGAATCAGGATCGCCGCGAGCGACATCGCGCCGCACGACGCGCCCCGGCTTGAACCGGGTGCGCAGGGCGTCGTAGGCGGCTTCCGCGGCAGCGCGATTATCCTGGCTATAGTTGCAGACGTAAAGGTCGAGCGTTACCGATTCGAGTTCCGGCCACGTATGGATCGCCAGGTGCGATTCGGCCAGCACCAAGGCTCCGGTCGCGCCGGCGCCGGCAAACTGGTGGAAGGCCTCGGCGACGACTTCCAGCCCTGCTCCCTTGCAGACCCGGCGGCAGAGGGCCGCCAAGGGTTCCGCCTCCAGCAGCAGGCGGCGGTCGCCCTTGCAGGCGTGAAATTCGGCAAGGATGTGGAGGCCGTTCATAGCGAGGACGCATAGGATACGCCGAGCCGCGTCAGCGTGCGCTCGGCGGCCAGCACGCCGCGATAGTTGGCCTCCTCGAACAGCGACAAGCCGGAGACGTCGGCATGCGCGAACTGAATTCCGGGCCGGCCCAGCTCGAAGCTGCTGCGCGTGCCGCCCCACAGGCGTCCGGGCAGCGGGCGGATCATGGCGTGGGCGTGGCGGTGGATGTCGATCCGTGTCGCCAGTTCGCGAATTTCCGGGTGCGGCACCGACAGGTCGGCCAGCGCCTCGGCCGCCCAGGCATCGCGGTCTTGCAGGAGTCGGCGCCGGCGGGACGCCGATTCTTCCTGCAGCGCGCGGTACCAGGTGATGACGGTCGGCCCCGGCGCATAGCGCAGCTGCTGGTGGGTGGCCACGACGTAGCCCAGCGCGGGGCTGTCCTGCACGACATTGTCCCAGGCCAGCGGATGCCCGGCACGCGTCTGGGGTGCGGCCGATAACGTCAGATTCGCCACGACCCAGGGCGCATAGTCGGCGCCGCGGATGCCGGCCAGCCATTCCGGGCGCGGCGCCGCGAACACATGCGGAATCAGGAACAGCGGCGCCGCCCAGATCAGCTCGCGACAGACGACGCGGATGCTGCGGCTCTCGGCCGCGAGGTAGACATCGACTGCGGTTTCCTTGCGGCCCTGCTCGACGCGGAAGGCCAGCGCGTTGGATCGCACGCGGCCGGCGCTGGCCCGCGCCAGCCCGCGCGCCAGCCAGGCATTGCCCTCGGGCGCGGTCAGCACCTGGCCTTCGCCGTCGCGGCAGGCGAAGTAGTGGAGGCCCGCCCAGGCCGAGGTTTGCGCGGCGCCGGTGCCATAGTCGTCGCGGCAGGCGTAGTCGGTCAGCCAGTGCAGGCCGGGCGCGGTGTAGCCTTCGCGCAGCAGCCAGTCGCGCAGCGTGGTCCGGTCCAGCGCGAGAAATTGCGGGTCGCGGCTGGACAGCGCCAGCGGCAGCGCGAAGGCGCGCCGCCCGGCGGCATCGCGCTTCTGCCGCAATCCGGCAACGAAATCCTGGAAGCGGCTGTATTGCGCGCGTTCGGCGTGCGGCACGCCCAGCGTCGGCCACAGGCCGTCCTGCCAATAGCCGTTGCTGTAGAGCCGCTCCTGCGGCGCATGGCACAGGTACTTCTCGTCATAGGCTGGGTGCGCGGCATCCGGGTCGCCCTGCAGCACGCCGAGTTCTGCCAGCAGCTGCCGCGTGGCGCGCGCCTCGCGCGGCGGCAGCGGCAAGTAGTGCGCGCCGAGCGGATGGGCCGAGACCTCGTTCCTGCCGCTGCGGGAATTGCCTCCGGCTTCACTCTCCATCTCGAGCAGCAGGAAATCGTCGCAGCCCGAGCGCGCCAGCTTCCAGGCTGCCGACAGCCCGCCGATGCCGCCGCCGACAATGGCCACCGTGGTGCGGCGTGTCTCCGTAGGAGCGGGAAAGTCCGGCTTGCGCAAGCGATGGCCGAGGGCGTCGCTGGCTCCCGAGAGCACTCCCGGCGGCAGGGGCGGCGCGGCCTTCGAACCGCAGGCGGCCAGGGCCGCAGCGGCGGACGTTGCCGCCAGAAATTCGCGGCGGCGCATCAATGCGACTGCACCTGGCCCCATTCGCGCTCGAACACGCGTACGAGGTTCTGGTTGTCGAGGCGGTTCGGCTCGGCCGGGATGCGCGCCAAGTCGGCGGGGAAATGAAACAGTGCCGGCAACGCATCGGGCGTGACGAAACGCGTCGGCACCGGGATCGCGGAGGGAGGGCGGTACTCGCGCCGGCCGGCGAGGATGTAGCCCCATTCGCCGAAGCTGGGCACCAGCGCGTGATAGGGCGTGGTCTGCCAGCCGGCGGCTTCGAGCGTGGCGACCACGGTCCAGAAGCTTTCCCGCGCATACATCGGCGAGGTGGCCTGCACCACGACCAGGCCGGTCTCGGCGACGTGCTGTTTCAGCAGTCGGTAGAAGGCGGTCGAGTAGAGCTTGCCCAGGCTGTAGTTCGACGGATCGGGGAAATCGGCGACGACGAAGTCGAACATCTCTTGCGACTGTTCCAGCCATTGCAGGGCATCGGCATTGATGACTTTCACCTTGGCCGAACCGAGCGCGCCGCGGTTCAACTCGGCCAGCATGGGCGACTGCGAGAACAACTGCGTCATGCGCGGGTCGAGATCGATCAGGGTGATGTTCTCCACCTGCGGGTATTTGAGGATCTCGCGCACCGCCATGCCGTCGCCGCCGCCCAGCACCAGCACGCGGCGTGCGCCCGGCGAGGCGGCCATGCCCGGATGCACCAGCGCTTCGTGGTAGCGGTATTCGTCGCGCGAGGAAAACTGCAGGTTGTGGTTCAGGTACAGCCGCAGCTCGTCGCGCCAGCGGGTGACGACGATGCGCTGGTAGGGGCTCGATTCGGCATGGACGATGTCCTCGCTGTAGAGGTTCGCCTCGGCCAGGCTGACGAAAGCCCCGGCGAAACCGAAGGCTGCGGCGAGCACGGCAATCACCGCGATGCATTGCGCCCGCAACAGCGTCAGCGGGCCGATCTGGGCCCGGAACAGCCACAGCGCCCAGGCGGCGACGGCCGCGTTGAGCAGGCCGAACAGCAGCGCGCTCCTGACCAGCCCCAGATGCGGCGCCAGCAGCAGGGGGAACAGCACCGACACCGCCAGCGCGCCGATGTAGTCGAACGAGAGCACCTGCGCCACCAGGTCCTTGAAGGCCACTTCGCGCTTGAGGATGCGCATGATCAGCGGGATTTCGAGGCCGACCAGGATGCCGATCAGCAGCACCAGCCCGTAGAGCGTGAAGCGGAAGGGTCCGGCGTGCAGGGTGAACAGCAGGAACAGCAGGCCGGCCGAAAGGCCGCCGAGCAGGCCGACCAGCAGCTCGATCTGGATGAAGCGAATCAAGAGATTGCCGCCGACATGTTTCGACAGCCAGGAGCCGATGCCCATGGCGAACAGATAGGCGCCGATCACTGTGGAAAACTGCATCACCGAATCGCCGAGCAGATAGCTCGCCAGCGCGCCGGCGATCAGCTCGTAGGCCAGCCCGCAGGAGGCGACGATGAAGACGGAGACCAGCAGGGGCCGCTGCATCAGGGCATTTCGCCTTTAGCGTGTTTGATTCTCTGCAGATGGTCTCTCGTGACCATGAGCGTTACTTGTGGTAGGCCCGCGCCGCGCTGGCGGAGCGGACGGGCTGCGCCTGGGCGTCGTCGGAAAACAGGTTCCAGCCCAGGTACTGGCCGTAGTTGAACAGCGCGAAGGCGGCCAGGCTGAGGATCGTCGCGATGCGAGCCATCAGTCGTCGTCTCCGGAATCACTACCGCTCTCGCCAGCGTCGAAGTCCCCGCCGGTGGAGAGGAAGTCCGCGTTCTTCCAGCGTTCGACCTCGAAGGCCGTCATGCGGTAGCGGGTAAACAAGGGCAGGGCGGCGAGGAAAACCAGCAGGAAGAAGAAATTGCTCCAGGCCGCCTGGTCGCGGATTACCTTGACGCGGTCGGCCACGGCCACCGGCTTCTCCGCCGAAATCTCCGGGTCGATGACAAAGTAATAGTCGCCGGCCGGCAGGTCGCGGAACACCAGTTCGCGCGAGCGGTCGCCTTCGCTCCAGCTTTCGCCGCCGTCCGAGCCGTGCCAGTAGGCGACGTCGCTTTGCGCGATCCAGGCGCGGCCGGTCTTCCTTTCGACCAGCGTCAGGCCCAGGCCGAGCCAGTTGTTGTCGAGGTCGGTGTCGTGGCGCATTACCAGGCTGCGCGCCTCCTTCTCGAGCCGAAAGTTTTGCGTGGTGACGGACTCGTCCCTGCCGGGCGAGAACACCACGCGTTGGTCGAGCAGCGTGCTGCCGCCGAGGACGAAGATCCAGAGCAGTTGCGCGACGATGGCCAGTGCCGCAAATCTCCAGAAGTTGCCGCAGACGCGGCGATGGCTTTCGCTGCGCGGGTTCGGCTGGTTCATGCCGATGCCGGTGGGTGCGGGCAACGGGGTCTTGAGCTTGAAGGCGGCCGCGAGCTCTTCGCCCGGCAGGTATTCGCTGAGCGACCAGGTCGTCTCGTTATGGCTAGCCTCGCGGCTGACCATCTTCGGCGGAGCGATGAAGTCGATGATCTCCCAAGTCTCGCCGACCTTGACCTTCCAGGTGAACTCGCCGATGACATAGCTCGTCGCGGCCGAACCCGCCGAGTAGCGTCGATAGGTTTCGCCGCCGTAAGTCGCGGTTGGAAGGCCAACGCTGTAGCGCGGCGGCTTGCTGATCGTGGTGACCCAGTTCCAGTGGCCATCGGACTCGACCAGCCAGCGGAAACCCTCTTCCGGGTGGTGCAGCAGGTATTCCTGCCAGGGGTAGTCGACGCCTTCCGTTCGGATGACCCTGCGCTGGAACCCGATGATGGTCCAGTCCTTGCCGGCGAAGCGACCGACGCTGCCGAGCGGGATCAGCGGCTCGATGCGGGTTGCCGCCTCGGCTTTCTGCAGGATGCGCAGGCTGTCGTTGGCGGCGTCGAGCACGCTGAGGCAGGACGGGCAGGCCACGCTCTGCACCGCCTTGTCGTGGATCGCGATGGCGCCGCCGCAGGCAGGGCATTGCAGTGCCTTGACCACTCCGGCCGGTTTGGCCGCCTGCTCGCCGCGCAGGTTGGCGAACCTGAACGCAGCGAAGGGCAGCGATTCGCCGACGAAGAACAGCGGCGGCGTTTCCGAGTAATCGATGCTGGCGAAGGCGGCCGCGGCATCGCCCGTGGTGCGCAGGTCGACCAGTTGCGCCGGATAGCCGGCGCCGAAGGGAAAGGGCAGCTCGCCCTCGCCGGCAATGCACATGGCTTCCTCGAGGTCGGTGACGACGAAATCCCTGCCGGCCGCCTTGATCTCGTCGTTCGGCATCAGCTTGGAGAACTCGGGAAGGGTCGCACCCGGCGGCGTGAGGAAGGAAATCAGGTACTCGCCATTGGCATCGGACAGCCAGCCGCCGCGCTGGTCATCGAACAGTACATGCCACTCGTTCCAGACGCCGGCTTCGTAACGCAGCTGGATGCGACCGATTACCGCGAAATGCACGCCGCGATACCGGCCTTCGGTGCCGAGCCGGATCGGCGAGGCATCCTCGATGAGGTCGGCCATGCGGCCGAGGTTTTCCAGGTCGCCGCCGTGGCGCACCAGCGTGCTGCGGCAGAACTCGCAGACGCCGTGAAACGATGC